>Ga0207649_10000015_pt1 | contig 245662 bp, 248 predicted proteins | sample KBSC43metaG_FD_184317 | JGI IMG/M metagenome (GOLD analysis project Ga0207649, IMG submission 184317) | Corn rhizosphere microbial communities from Kellogg Biological Station, Michigan, USA - KBS C4-3 metaG (SPAdes) (version 2) | ecosystem: Host-associated > Plants > Roots > Rhizosphere >... | reverse complement strand
GCCGCTCATCTTTCGCCCGCAGAGCTGGCCTGTGAGAATGCACGCCTGAAGGCCGCGCCTGTCGCCCAGGCTCAACCGGGAAGATGGGTCCTGGGTGCCGATACCGTCGTCACCCTCCAGGGCCGGCGATTCGTGGACCCGGGCCTGGCGGTAGAGGACGCCGGAGACAGCCAGATTAGCGAAGACCGAGAAGCCCATCACGGCGATGCCGACGCCGAGGCTTTCGACCGAGGCGCCGACGACGAGGCGGTGGGTCGCCTCGTAGACGATCACCGCGGCGCCGACGAGGATCAGGATTCCCTCGATCGTCGCCGCCAGGTTCTCGACCTTCTCGTGGCCGTAGGGGTGCTCCTCGTCGGCGGGCTCGTCGGCTTTGCGGACCGAGACGAAGGCGATCACCGAGGCGACGAGGTCGATCAGCGAGTGGATCGCCTCGGTCACGATCGCGATCGAGCCGGTGATCGCCCCGGCGGCGAGCTTGAGCGCGATCAGGATCGAGTTGGAGGCGATCGAGAGCGCCGCGGCGCCGCTTTTGGTCTTGATCATCGTCCCGCCTAGGTCCCTAGGCCCAGATGCCGCGCCAGCATCCGCACGGCCTTGCCGCGGTGGCTGATCGCGTTCTTCTCGGCTGGGGGGAGCTCGGCCATCGTGCGCTCGTCGTGGTGCCCGGTCTCGTCGGGGACGAAGGCGGGGTCGTAGCCGAAGCCGCCGTCGCCGCGCCCTTCTCTCAGCAGGGTCCCCTCGCAGCGGGCCTCGAAAACGTACTCGTGGCCTTGCTCGTCGATCAGGGCGATCGCGCAGACGTAGGCGCCGTGGCGGTCGCCGCCGGCCGCATCGAGTTCCCGCAGCAGCTTCTCCAGGTTCTCCTCGTCGCTTGCATCTTCGCCGGCGTAGCGGGCCGAGTAGATCCCGGGGGCGCCGCCGAGGGCGGCGGCTTCGATCCCGGAGTCGTCGGCGATCGTCACCTCGCCGGTGGCGGCGTGGGCCGAGCGGGCCTTGATCAGCGCGTTGGCCTCGAAGCTGTCGCCGGTCTCCGGCGGCGAGGGGACGTCGTCCGGCAGCGGCCGCAGCTCGACGCCGGGGAGCAGCTCGGCCATCTCCCGCACCTTGTGCTGGTTGCGGGTGGCAAGGATCAAGCTGCCGCCCGCTCCTGCACCTCCCGCAGGCGCCCGATCCCCGTCTCGGCCAGCCCCAGCAGCTCGTCTAGCGAGGCTCGCGAGAGCGGCGTCCGCTCCGCCGTCGCCTGCACCTCGACGAGGCCGCCGTCGCCGGTCATCACCACGTTGGCGTCGACTTCGGCGTTGGAGTCCTCGCCGTAGTCGAGGTCGCAGAGGGCGCGGCCGTTGACCATGCCGACGCTGACCGCGGCGACCGAGCCGTTCAGCGGCAGCGCGTCGAGTGCTTTCTTGTCGACCAGCTTCTGGAAGGCCTGACGGAGGGCGACGAAACCGCCGGTGATCGCCGCGCAGCGGGTGCCGCCGTCGGCTTCGAGGACGTCGCAGTCGACGTAGACGCTGCGCTCGCCCATCGCCTTGAAGTCGACGACGACCCGCAGCGAGCGCCCGATCAGCCGCTGGATCTCGACCCCGCGCCCGTCCTGTTTGCCCTTCGAGATGTCGCGCTGCTTGCGGTCGCCGGTCGAAGCGGGGAGCATCGCGTACTCGGCCGTCACCCAGCCTTTGCCCTTGCCGACCATCCAGCGCGGCACCTGCTCCTGGATCGAGGCGGTGCAGATGACCCGCGTGCGCCCGATCGAGATCAGCGCCGAGCCGTCGGCGCTGCCGACGAAGCCCGCGTCGATCGTCACCGGCCGGATGTCGGCCGGCGCCCTGTCGTAACTGCGTGAAGCTGGCATCGCGCGAGTGTTTCATGCGGCGGCGGCATGGCGCTTTTGTGGACCCATAGGCCACAAAAGCGCCATCGCCCCTATTTGAACGCGACTTTGTCCACCGCCTCCTTGATCTTGTTGACGATCACGTCGGCCAGCTCGGTCCCCTGCTTGCCATTGAACCCCTTCATCGCCGCCACCATCCCGACCATCAACAGCGAGACGAGCAGGATCAGGCCGACGTACTCGACCGTCCCCTGGCCGCCCTCCCCCGCCAACCGCCGCAGCTCGCTCCAGCGGCGTGAGACGGTCGCGTGCAGGTAACCCATCAGCTCGTAGAACATCGGTGCCTCCCTTCGTTTGCTTTGAAGGTCGGATGCTCAGAGGCGACGACGCACGGAACAAGACGCGATCGCGCCGATTGTGTGTCGCTTTTGGAAAACCTTTGTGACCTAACGGTTGTCGTTTACCTCAAAGCGGGGATGAGCACCGCAAGCTTTGCTGACGATTCATCCGCAGTGAACGTCCACGGCGCAATCCCGCATGGCTGGGTGAAGCTAGCAATGCTCGGCCTCAACCTCCTCGTTTGGCTCGACGCGATGGCGAGGCTGCCTTCCTAGGAGGTCTCGCCGCCCGACTCAGGCCTTCTGGATTTCCTCGCGCTCCAGGGCCTTGACGACGGCCTCGGTGCGGGTCCGCGCGTCGAGCTTGGCCATCGCGTTGCGGATGTGGGTGCGGACGGTCTCCGGCGAGAGGACGAGGCACTGGGCGATCTCCTCGCCGGTGCGGCCGCGCGCCAGCATCGCCAGGATCTCCGCCTCGCGCTCGCTCAGCGCCTTGGCCTGAGCCTCGCCGTTGCCGTTGCCGTTGCGCTCTTTGGCGAAGCGGGGATCGAAGTAGCGGCCGCCGCGCCAGACCTCGCGCAGAGCGTCGACCAAGACCGAAAGGCCGGCGGGCTTGGCAACCAGGCCGCGGGCGCCGCTGCGGAACGCCGCCCCGAGCAGATCCGGATCCCGAAGCCCCGTGTAGATGACGAACTTGGTCCCGTTCGTGCTTCCGTTGAGGCGCCGGACCAGCTCGGTCCCGCGCTCGTCGGGGAGGTCGACGCCGACCACGGCGACGTCCGGGTGCCGCTCGGCGATCACCTCCTCGCCGCTGGCCGCCGTCGTCGCACAGCCCAAGACCGAAAACCCGCGCCGCTCCAGCAAAACCGCTAGCCCGTCTCGCAGCGCCTCGTGCTGCTCGACCAGCACCAACGACGGACCGCTCCCGCTCGCCTCCATCTGTTCCTCCTACCTCGGGTGCCCACCGGCGACTCGCGATCGCTCAAATACCCGCGGTCCATAGGCGAGAAACAGCCGTTCTCTCAGCGAAAAGCCTGGATGCCGGTGACGGCGCCGCCGATCACCAGCGCGTGGACGTCGGCGGTCCCCTCGTAGGTGACGACGGACTCGAGGTTGTTCATGTGGCGGATCACCGGATACTCGAGGGTGACGCCGTTGGCGCCGAGCACCTGACGGGCGTTGCGGGCGACCTCGAGGGCGGCGTTGACGTTGCCCAGCTTGCCGAGGCTGACGTGCTCGGGCCGCAGCGTGCCGCCGTCCTTCATCCGCCCCAGGTGCATCGCCAAGAGCGTCGCCCGGTTCACCTCGAGGACCATCTGCGCCAGCTTCTGCTGCTGGATCTGGAAGGAGGCGATCGGGCGGTCGAACTGGGTCCGCTCGAGCGCGTACTCGAGCGCCGCTTCGTAGCAGGCGCGAGCGGCTCCGGCGGCTCCCCAGACGATCCCGTAGCGGGCCTCGTTGAGGCAGGAGAGCGGCCCTTTCAGCGAGCTCACTTCGGGCAGGACGGCGTCGGCGGGCAGGCGCACGTCGTCGAGCAGCAGCTCCGAGGTGACCGAGGCCCGCAGCGAGAGCTTCTTATGGATGTCCTGGGTGGTGAAGCCCTTGGTCCCCCGCGGGACGAGGAACCCCCGCACGCCCTCGTCGGTGTGCGCCCAGACCACCGCTACCTCGGCGACCGAGCCGTTGGTGATCCACATCTTCTGGCCGTGGAGAATCCAGTCGGAGCCGTCGCGCCGCGCCCGCGTCCGCATCGAGCCGGGGTCCGAGCCGGCGTCGGGCTCGGTCAGGCCGAAGCAGCCGATCGCCTCGCCCGCCGCCATCCGCGGCAGCCACTCCTGCTTCTGCTCCTCCGAACCCCAGCGCCAGATCGCGTACATCGCCAGGCTGCCCTGGACCGAGACGAGGCTGCGGATGCCGCTGTCGCCGGCCTCCAGCTCCATGCAGGCGAGCCCGTAGGCGGTGGCGCTCGCCCCGGCGCAGCCGTAGCCGTCGAGGTGCATGCCGAGGACGCCGAGCTTCCCGAGCGCGGGCGCAAGCTCGGCGAGCGGAACCGTCGCCTCCTCGAACCACTCCCCGACGTTGGGGACGACCTCCTTGCGGACGAAGGCGCGGACGGTGTCGCGGATGTCGCGCTCCTCGTCGGAGAGGAGAGCGTCGAGCGCGAGGTAGTCGGCAGGGCGGATCGGCGGCGCGGCGGTGGTGGTCGATGACATGAGCGTCCTTGGCGTCGGTGGCGGGTCCCTAGGATCGTGACCTAATGGCCGACTCGGCGCTAGGGCGATTGCGGATCCTCGACTTCTCGCGCGTCCTCGCCGGGCCGCTGGCGACGATGACCCTGGCCGACCTCGGCGCCGAGGTGACCAAGGTCGAGCGCCCGGGGAGCGGTGACGACACCCGCTCCTGGGGCCCGCCCCACGACAGCAGCGGCGAGGCGACCTACTTCCAGGCGGTCAACCGCAACAAGACCAGCGTCACCCTCGACCTCGGCGACGCCGGGGATCTGGCCGAGGCGCGGCGGCTGGCCCTGGAGAGCGATGTCGTCGTCGAGAACTTCCGCCCCGGGGTGATGGCAAAGCTCGGCCTCGACCACGAGAGCCTCGCAGCAGAGAACCCCGGCCTCGTCTACTGCTCGATCACCGGCTTCGGCGGCAGCGGCCCGGGAGCCGAGCTGCCGGGGTACGACCTCCTCGTCCAGGCGCTCGGCGGGCTGATGAGCGTCACCGGCGAGCCCGGCGCCGAGCCGCTGAAGGTCGGCGTCGCCCTCGTCGACGTGATCGCGGGGCTCTACGCCGCCGTCGGCATCCTCGCCGCGCTCGAGCACCGCCGCCAAAGCGGCGACGGGCAGCTGGTCGAGGTCGACCTCCTCTCCGCCCTGCTCGCGGGCCTCGTCAACCAGAGCTCGGCCTTCACGGTGGCGGGCGTGGTGCCGGGGCGGATGGGCAACCGCCACCCCAGCATCGCCCCTTACGAACTCCTCCGCTGCCGCGAGGGCGAGCTGGTCCTCGCGGTCGGCAACGACCGTCAGTTCGCCGACCTCTGCGAGGTGGTCGGGAAGCCGGACCTAGCCGAGGACGCGCGCTTCGCCACCAACCCGTCGCGGGTCGAGCATCGCGACGAGCTGCAGTCGCTGCTCGAGGCCGCCCTCGCAGCCCGCCCAGCCGCCGAGTGGGTCGACCTCCTGCGCGCCCGCCGCGTTCCCGCCGGCGTCGTCAACGACGTCGGCGCCGCCTTCGAGTTCGCCACCCGGATCGGCCTCGACCCGGTCGTCGAGATCCCTCGCGAGGACGGCCCCCCGGTCCGCCTCCCCCGCAGCCCGATCAGGCTCTCGAAGACGCCGGCGACCTATCGCCTGCCCCCGCCGCGGTTACCCTGACGCCGGTGCGGGTCCTCGTCGTCACCAACTTCATGCCCGACGCCGGCGCGCCGCAGCGGGGCCGCTGGGTGCGGGACCAGGTCGACGAGACGCGCAGGCGCGGGATCGACGTCGACCTCTTCGAATTCGCCCGCGGCCGCACCGAGTACCTGCCGGCGACGCGGCGCCTGCGGGCGCTGCTGCGGCGCGAGCGCTTCGACCTCGTCCACGCCCACTACGGCCTCGCCGGCTGGGTGGCGCGGCTGGCCGGGGCGGCGCCGCTGGTCGTCACCTTCCACGGCACCGACGTCCGCCACCACCTCGTCGGCCACCTCTCGCGCCGGCTCGCCTGGCGCTGCGACCTGGTGGCAGGGGTTTCGCGGGCGCTGTTCGAGCCCGAGGACGGCCGCCCGGGGCTGCCCGCCGTCCCCGGCTCCGCCGTCCTCCCCTGCGGGCCCGACCTCGAGCGCTTCGAGCCGCAGCTGCGGGCCGAGGCGCGGCGTCAGCTCGGCCTCGACCCCGAGGGCAGCTACCTCTTCTTCCCCGCCAACCCGGCGCGGCCTGAGAAGCGGCACGACCGCGCCGCCGAGGTGGCGGCAGCCTGCGAGGCCGACCTCATTACCGGCGGCTCGATCGAGCCCGAGCAGATGCCGCTCTGGATCAACGCCGCCAACGCGGTCCTCGTCACCTCCGACTACGAGGGCTTCGGGATGGCGGCGATCGAGGCGCTCGCCTGCGACGTCCCCGTCCTCACCACCCCGGTCGGGATCGCCCCCTACGCCGTCGGCGGCATCGAGGGCTGCCTCTGCGCGCCGTTCGACGCGGCGGCCTGGGCGACGGTCGCGCGGCGCCATCTCGATGCCACGGACCCGCGGGTCAAAGGTGCCGCCCGCGCCGCCGGCCTCTCCGCCGGGGCGATGGCCGAGCGCGTGATCGAGGCCTACCGGGCCGTGGTTGGCGACGCGGGTTCCTGAGCGGTAATAGATTGAGTGCAGTGAACGCTGACGCCAGTCCCGCCGGAGACAGCCTCGAGCAGCAGGTCCGCGAGGCCGAGCGCCGGCTGGAGGAGGCGGCGACGCTGGCAGCCGAGGCCGAGAAGCGGGCCGAAGAGGAGATCAAGGCGCTGGAAGCCGACCTCGAGCGCGAGCGCGCGGAGAAGGAGAAGGCGCTGGCTGCCGCCGAGGAGCGACTCGGCGAGATCGAGGCCCAGGTCGAGACTGCCGAGCAGCGGGTCGAGGCGGCCGAGCGCCGCGCCGCCACCGCCGAGGAGACGATCGCCGACGAGCTTGCCCGGGCCCGCGAGGGGGCGGCGAGCTGGCTCCAGGGACAGCTCGACTCCCTGCGCCGGGAGGCCGAGGGCCGTTAGCCGTGCCCGGCGGTGAGTTCGACGTCGCCGTCGTCGGCGGCGGCGGCGCCGGCCTCTGGAGCGCCTTGCGGGCGGCCGAGCTCGGCGCCCGGGTCTGCGTCATCTCCCGCACCCCCCTGCCGCAGAGCGCCAGCTACTGGGCCCAGGGAGGCCTCGCGGCGGCGCTCGAGCCCGACGACTCCCCCGACCTCCACGCCGCCGACACGATCGCCGCCGGCCGCGGGCTCTGCCGCAGCTCCGCCGTCCGCGCCCTGGTCGAGGAAGCGCCGGGGCTGGTCCGCGACCTGATCGCCCGCGGCGTCGTCTTCGACCTCGACCACGAGGGCCGGCTCGCGCTGGCGCTCGAGGGCGGCCACACCCGCCGCCGCATCGTCCACTCTGGCGGCAGCCAGACCGGCGCCGAGATCACCTCGAAGCTGGCGGCGATGGTCGCCGCCGAGGAGCGGATCGAGGTGATGGAGCGGACTTCGGCGACGGCGCTATGGAGCGACTGCGAGCGCTGCCACGGGGTTATCACCGAGGACGGCGCGGTCGGGGCGCCGGCGACGATCATCGCCACCGGCGGCGCCGCGGCGCTCTGGCGGCGGACGACCAACCCGCGCGGGGCGATCGGCGCCGGCATGGTCTTCGCCTCGGTGGCGGGAGCCGACCTCGCCGACCTCGAGTTCTGCCAGTTCCATCCGACCGCGCTGGCGCTGCCGGGCACCCCCCACGACGGCCGCCTGATCACCGAGGCGATCCGCGGCGAGGGCGCGAAGCTGCTCGGCGCCGACGGCGAGCGCTTCACCGACGAGCTGGCGCCGCGCGACGCGGTGACGGCGGCGATCCTCGAGAAGATGCGGCTCGACGGGGTGGCGCACGTCGGCCTCGACCTGCGCGAGATCGATCCGGCCCGCTTCCCCAACGTCTTCGCCTCGCTCGCCGAGGCGGGCCTCGACCCGCACTCGCAGCCGATCCCCGTCACCCCCGCTGCCCACTACACGATGGGCGGGGTCGCGGTCGACGTCGACGGCCGCTCCTCGCTGCCGGGCCTCTTCGCGGTCGGCGAGGCCTCCTGCACCGGCCTCCACGGCGCCAACCGGCTCGCCTCGAACTCGCTCAGCGAGTGCTTCGTCTTCGGCGGCCGCGCCGGCGCCGCCGCGGTCGACGAAGAACGGGCGGCGAGCCGGCCGGAGCCGCCGCAATGGCGCTTCGAGCCGCCGAGCGACGAGACCCGGGAGGCCGTCTGGCGCTACGCCGGGCCGATGCGCAACCCCGACGATCTCGCGCGGCTGATCTCGAACCCCTACCCGCTGGCGCGGGCGCTCGCCGCCAGCGCCCTCGACCGGCGCGAGTCCCGCGGCGGCCATCTGCGCCGCGACGCACCCGAGACCGACCCGGCGCTCGACGGCATCCACGTCGTCGTCCACCCCGACGGCAGCGTCACCGAGGAGCAGTGGCTCTGAGGCGGCCTTAGTAGCGTCGGCACATGCTCCTCGGAGTCGACGTCGGCGGGACCTTCACCGACGCCGTCCTGCTCGACGGCGGCGTCGTCCACACCGCGAAGGTGCCGACGACGCCGCGGGAAGAGTCGCGCGGCGTCATGCGGGCAATCGAGGCGGTGCTCGAGCGAGCCGGCGCTGGAGCGGACGCCGTCGAGGTCTTCGCCCACGGGATGACCGTCGGCACCAACGCCCTGCTCGAGGAACGGGGGGCGCGGACGGCCCTCGTCGCCACCGCCGGCTTCGCCGACCTGCTCGAGATCGGCCGCCAGGACCGTCCCGAGCTCTACCGCCTCTGCGCCCCGAAACCGGTTCCGCTGGTGGAGCGGGCACTGCGCTTCGAGGCGGCGGAGCGGGTCGGCCCGGAGGGCGTCGTCGAAGCGCTCGCCGACGACGAGCCGGAGCGGCTGACGGCGGCGATCGAGGCGAGCGGCGCCGAGTCGGTCGCCGTCTGCCTCCTCTTCTCCTACTTCGATCCCACGCACGAGCAGCGCATCGCCGCCCACCTGCGCGAGCACCTTCCCGGCGTCCACGTCTCCGCCTCGCACGAGGTCCTGCCGCGCTTCCGCGAGTTCGAGCGCTGCTCGACCACCGTCGTCGACGCCTACCTCAGCCCCCTGCTGGGCCGCTACCTGGGACGCCTCGGCGCGGCCGCCGAAGAGGCCGGCCTGCCGCAGCCGCAGGTGATGCGCTCCTCCGGCGGCGTCGCCCCGGCCGCGGAGGCGGCGCGCGCCGGCGCCTGGAGCGTCCTCTCCGGACCCGCCGGGGGCGCCGTCGGGGCAGGGCTGCTGGCGGGGCTGAGCGGCGACGGCAACGCCCTCGGCTTCGACATGGGCGGGACTTCCTGCGACGTCTGCGTGATCGAAGCGGGTGAGGTGCGCCGCACCGGCTCCCGCGAGATCGGCGGGCGGCCGATCCAGCTGCCGATGGTCGACGTCCACACCGTCGGCGCCGGCGGCGGCTCGATCGGCTGGCGCGACAGTGGCGGCGCCCTCCGCGCCGGACCCCGCTCGGCAGGCGCCGACCCCGGCCCCGCCTGTTACGGCCGTGGCGGGACCGAGCCGACGGTCACCGACGCCAACCTTCTGCTCGGGCGCCTCGGCGCTGACGCGGAGCTGGCCGGCGGCGTCGCCCTCGACGCCGGGGCGGCCGAGCGCGCGCTCGCCGAGCTCGGCCGCTCGCTCGGGCTCGACTCGCTCGAGACCGCTGCCGGCATCGTCCGCGTCGCCAACCAGGAGATGGTGCGGGCGCTGCGCGTCGTCACCGTCGAGCGCGGCGTCGACCCGCGCGGCTTCGCGCTGCTGCCGTTCGGCGGCGCCGGGCCGCTGCATGCGGCGGCGATCGCCGAAGAGCTCGGGATCGCGACGATCCTCTGCCCCCGCGCCGGCGGCGTCCTCTCCGCTCTCGGCCTCTGCGCCTCCGAGCGCCGGCGCGACACCGCCCGCACGGTGATGCTGCACGAAAGCGAGATGACCGCCGAGGGCATCCACGCCATCGTCGACTCGATGGTCGCGGAGACCGGCGCCGGCATCGACGGTGCCGAGCCGCGGGTCACCTACAAGCTGCGCTACGCCGGACAGGCCTTCGAGCTGCCGGTCCCGGGGCCGGTCGATCCCGACCCCGCCGAGCTGATCGAGGGGTTCGAACGCCTGCACGAGGAGCGCTACGGGCACCGCGACCCCGACGGCGAGGTCGTCCTCGTCGACGTAGAGCTGGCGCTGGTCGTTCCCGGCCGGGAACCACGGCCGGTCGCTGCCGGTGACGGAGCCGTCACGGAAACCTCACGCCGCGTCCACTTCGAGGGCGGCTGGTCCGAGGCGCCAGTCCTCCGCGGCGAGCCCGCCGCCGGCCACGAGGCCGAAGGCCCGATCGTCTTCGAGCTCCCCGAGGCGACCTTCGCCGTCCCGCCGGGATGGTCTACCAGCGTGGACGAGCACGGCACGATCGTCGCGCGGTTCCAAACACACGACATAGGTGCAAAAGGAACCACGAAATGAGCGGGCTGGACCCGATTGCGCTCCAGGTGCTCATCGGCGGCTTGCGGGCTGCCTGCGACGAGATGGGGGCGACGCTGATCCGCTCCGCCTACTCGGCCAACATCAAGGAGCGGCACGACTGCTCGACCGCGATCTTCGACGCCGCCGGGGAGCTGGTGATGCAGGCCGAGCACATCCCCGTCCACCTCGGCTCGATGCCCGACGCGGTCGCCGCCGTCCTCGACCGCGAGCAGCGGCCGGGCCAGAGCTGGATCCTCAACGACCCCTACCGCGGCGGCACCCACCTCCCGGACATCACCCTCGTCTCGCCCGTCTTCATAGGGGACGAGCTGCTCGGGTTCGCCGCCAGCCGCGCCCACCACGCCGACGTCGGCGGCCCGACGCCGGGCTCGATGCCGGCCTTCTCGCAGGCTCTCGAGGAAGAGGGCGTCGTCATCCCGCCGACGGTCGCCGACCCGGACACGCTCGCCGAGCTCGCCGCGCAGATGCGGGCGCCCGAGCAGCGGCTCGCCGATCTGCGGGCGCAGCAGGCTGCAAACCGGGTCGGCGGGTTGCGCCTCGGCGAGCTCTGCGACCGCCTCGACGCGGACGGGCTGCGGGAAGGGATGGCGGAGATCCTCGCCTACAGCGAGCGCCGCACCCGGGCCGCGATCGCCGCGCTGCCCGACGGCAGCTACCGGGCCGAGGACGTGCTCGAAGGCGACTGGAACGGGGCCGAGCGGGATCTGCGGCTGGCGCTACAGGCAACCGTCGCCGGCGAGGAGCTGCGCCTCGACTTCGCCGGCAGCGAAGCGCAGGTCGAGGGCAACCTCAACTGCCCGCTCTCGGTGACGAAATCCGCGGCCTTCTTCGCCGTCCGCGTCCTCACGGACCCCGAGGGGCCGCCCTCGGCCGGCGCCCACCGGTCGATCGAGGTGGTGGCGCCGGCGGGCTCGATCCTCAACGCCCGCGCTCCGGCCGCGGTCGCCGCCGGCAACGTCGAGACCTCGAGCCGGGTCGCCGACCTCGTCCTCGCGGCGCTCTCGCAGGCCCGGCCGGGTCCTGCGCAGGGCCAGGGGACGATGAACAATCTGACGCTCGCCGGCGAGAGCTTCACCTACTACGAGACCCTCGGCGGCGGCCAGGGGGCCTGTCCCGACGCCGACGGCCCCAGCGCCATCCACGTCGCGATGTCCAACACCCTCAACACCCCGACCGAGGCGCTGGAGGCCGAATTCCCTCTGCGGGTGCGTGAGTTGGCGGTCCGCGAGGGAAGCGGGGGCGACGGTTCCCACCGAGGCGGCGATGGGCTCGTGCGCGAGATCGAAGCGCTGGCGCCGATGCGCTTCACCCTGATCACCGAGCGCCGCCGCCACCCGCCCCGTGGGCACGGAAACGGCGAGGACGGGGCGCCCGGCGTCAACCTCCTGAACGGAGAGCCGCTGCCCAGCAAGGCGGCCGGAGAACTGCGCCCGGGAGACCGCCTACGGGTTGAAACTCCGGGCGGCGGCGGGTGGAGTTAGGTCACACTTTCCAAAATTCGCGCATTTTTAGTTGAGATTTCCCAGCACTCCTCTAGAATGCGCGCCTCCGGGCGGGCGTAAACAGCCTGTACAGGCTATGTAGTCACGGCCCGACCCCCAGAGACTCAACGAACGAACCCTGCTGGATCACTTCAATGCCGATCGCTCTCAAGGAATGGGCTGTAACGGTCCGCGCTCTCGCGGAGGGCGAGCAGCTGCTCACTTTGCGAAAGGGCGGGATCCGCGAGGAGAACAAGCACTTCGAGCTCGAGCACGAGCGCTTCTTCCTCTACCCGACCTTCGACCACCAGCGGAACAACCTGGTCCGCGAATCCCACCACCCGGAGCTGCGCCGCGCGCTCGAGGAGGGTGTCTGGCCCGACGAGGAGCCGCCGCCGAAAGCGCTGCTCCAGGACGGCGGCATCCCCCAGCCCGACCGCGTCCGCCTGCGCGCCTGGGCCGAGGTCGTCGACCACGTGACGATCAACGACCGCCGCAGCCTCGACGCCCTTTCCCCGTATTACATCTGGACGCCCGACTACGCCGAAAAGCGGCTCGCCTGGAAGCGACGCCATCCGCTCCACGTCCTGCTGCTGCGGGTCCACCGGATCCCGCGCCCGGTCACCGTCCGCGTCCGCGACGAGTACCACGGCTGCCGCTCCTGGGTCGAGATCGACCGCGAACTGCCCTTCGAGGGCACGCCGGTGATGGCCGATGAAGAGTTCGACCGCGCGCGCGAAGAGATTCGCGATAGAGCGGGCGCCGGCGAGCCTGCGCTCGTCTAGCCAACCCCCTCGCCCGTTAGCCTCGCCTCGATGAGCTGGGTCGAGACCGAGTCCCTGTCATTCACCGCGCGGCACGACTCCGACGACTCCGCCTTCGCGGAGCGGACCCTGGACCGGCTCGAGCACCTGCGGCTGCGGCTCGAAGACCGCTTCGAGACCGTTCCCGAGGAGGTGACCGTCGTCGTCCACACCAACCCGCTCTGGCTGACCGCGGCGCACCCGTTCCTCCCCGCCGCCCGCTGGTCTGCCGCCCCGGCCGGCCGCCGCTACCTCGCCGGCTGGCCGATGTCGACCGAGCTCCATGTCCTCAACGACCCGCACATGGAACGGCGCGCCGCCGGCGACGACTCCTACGAAGCCCTGCGCGGCACCGCCGAGCGCCTCTACGCGCAGATGGTGATCGCCGTCAACAACACCGCCCTCCCCCCCTCCTGGACCCCGCGCCGCTTCGCCCGCTACCTGCGCTGGGCCTGGCTGGTCGAAGGCGGCGCCCAGTACTTCTCCCGCCAGGTCGGCCTCTACCGGGCGGCGACGATCCGCCGCCTGCGCGAGAGCGCCCGCCCCTCCTTCCCACCCTCGCGCCGAGACGCCGTCATTCTCGGCGGCACGATCTTCGACCTACTCGAGAACGAACGCGGCCCCGAGGCCTGCGAGCGCCTGGTCGCCAAGCTCCTCCCCCAGGGCCCCGAGGTCCAGCTCGAAGACGCCTTCGACGCCCGCTTCCGCGAAATCGAGGACGCCTGGCGCGACTACCTCCGCGAGATGGTCCGCGGCCCGGTCGCGGTCTGAGCCCGGTTCAGAGAACGCGGAAGAGGATCCAGATCCCGCAGACGATCGCCATCGCCCCGATGCCGACGGCGACGGTCCTGACGAGCGCCCCGATCAACCCGTAGTTGCGCCGAGAAAGGTAGCCCTGGCCTTCGTCGAGGTAGCGCGCGTTGACCGGCTCCGGCGCTTCCCGTTCGCCCTCGGCCGTCGCCTCGGCCAACACCGCCCGCGCCTCCTCGAACCGGTGCGCGTGGACCATCACCTTCCGCGATCCCCCGGGGGTGAGGACCGGGTTCGCAAGCTGCCTGCCGCTGGGCCCCACCTGCTGCTGGAGGCTCGGAATCTGATGCTGCTCGAGCAGCGCCTGGATCATCGCCGCCTCGACCTCGTCGCCGACGAAAGCCACCTCGACCAGCTCGCCCTCCTTGGCCTCCATCAGGTCGCCTGGTAGAGCAGCCAGACGAGGATGAAGCCGCCGACAACGGCGGCGAGCAGCCAGAAGGCGAGGCGCCCGGCCGAGATCGGGCCGCCTTCGCCGCGGGCGAGCCGGCGTTCCTCTTCGAGCTCGGCCACCTCGTCGGCTTCGTCCTCGATCAGGACGTCGGCCAGCACCTGGCGGGCGCGATCGGCGGTGCCGGCGTTGACCATCACGTCGCGCGGCCCGCTGGGAAGGAAGTCCGGGTTGTCGAAGCCCATGCTGCGCTTGAGGATGCTGGGGATGCCGGCCTCGGTCAGCAGGCCCTGCAGCATTTCCCCCTCGACCTGGTTGCGGGCGAAGGCGACCTTGACGAGGTCGCCGCCGCCACCGCCGCCACCGCCGCCGCCCTCGTCGCCGCCGCCCGAGTCGCCGCCGTCGTGGGCGCCGCGCAGCCGGCCGCTCGGCGGCGCTTTATGCGACGTCGAGCTCGACATCGGCGATCGTCAGGTCGGCCAGGTCGTAGGCCTTCACGTCCGGCGCGTCTTCGTTCTCCAGCGAGACGATCACGTAGGCCTGTTCGGGCCACATCCGCGCCTCGTTGACGTCGGTCTGCGACGGGTAGGCGGCGCTGCGGGTGTGCGAGTGGTAGATCCCGATCAGCTCCTCGCCCGCGTCTTCGATCGCCTTCAGGGCGTCGTACTGACCCTGCGGGTCCATCTCGTAGCGCAGCGGGCTGGCGGCGGCGTTCTCCACCCGCACCACCCGGCTGGCGACGCCGTCGCGACCGCCGATCATCCCGCAGCACTCGTTCGGCAGATCCTCGCGCGCGTGCGCGACCATCTCGTCGATCAATTGCCGAGAAATCTTCACCCGGCGAGGCTAGCGGACCCCGCCCCCAGTCGCCGCGGATGCCATCCGCCGGAACGCCCACCAGGCCGGCTTCGGTCTGCCGCGCGCGTCGAAGAGACCGGCGAAGCGGCAGAAGACGCAGTATGGATCGGCATTCGCCACGTCCTTCCAGGTAAACCAGTAGGCGCCGCCGAGCTTCCACCGACGCCTGTTGTCCAGCATCAAGCCGTAGGCATCGCGGAGGAAACGCGCTTGACCGCGAGGGCCCTTATCGAACGGGTTGGGGAACGACCCTCCGGAGGCGACGCCGATCTCGGTGACGAGCAGGGGCTTGTTCCCGTCGCCGGCACGAGCCATCACCTGCCTCACCCTCCGCAGCTCGTATTCGAGGCCGGAGGCGGAGGTTGCGTAGGGATGCAGCGCGACGACGTCGAAAGCCCCTCGTGCACCCGCCACGCGGTACATGCGCCGCAGGAACTCCCAGGGACGCAGCCCGCCCTCCACCGGTGCGAGGCCGCCGGCGACGATCGCGGCGCTGGGATCGGCGGCTCGGATGACCGCCGCCGAGCGGCGCAGCAGCTTCACGTATCGGCGCGGAGAAGGCCGCCGCCAGAAGACGCTGAAATTCGGCTCGTTCCAGATCTGCCAACGGCGGATCGGCCGGGTGGCCTCGCGGCCCTGCCAGAAGTCGCCGTGGGGTCCATACCGGCCGACCAGCGCATGGAGGAAGCCCGACCAGGCCGCTGCCTCCGAGCCGCCGAGGGGAGGCACCCGCGGGTCCCCCGCCATCCAATCGGGCGAGGCGGTGACGATCGGCAGCACCCGGACCCCGGCGTCGGCAGCCTCGCCGATCGTGCGGTCGAGCGAGGAGAAGTCGTAGCGGCCGCGCCGTGGCTCCAGCTCAGACCAGAGGAAGGGGATCCTCAGGGTCAACGAAAGCTCGGCCATCTTCTTCAGGTCGGCCTGGGTGACCTCCGTCTGGGGCGAGATGCCGAAGAATCCCGGGGGCGGCCGGTCCTCCGCCCCGGCTCGCGCCACCCAAGGGCCGAAGACGAGGGCCGAGAAGAGAACCGCGACGCAGGCCGCGAGTGCTGCCCCCCTATCGGCGCCCGGGGTTCGGTCCGGTAAAGACACGGGTCAGGGCCCAGCCGGGCAGGTAGCAAGTCCGGATGCATTCGTACGCGTATTCGCCGAAGGCCACCAGCTTGCCGTCGGATTGGAAGCCGAGAGCCAGGGGTTCGGTGATCGAGCGCAACCGCGCGTAGCCGGCAATGCGGTTTCCCCAGCCGCCGTCGTGTCGACCCCGCGCCGTCACTCGCGCGATGATGCCGCGGTAGGGCGCGTATTCGTAGCCGGGGTAGCGGACCCCGGCGACGTAGAGGCGGCGGTGCGCATCAGCCACGGCCGGGGAAGCCCCGCTCAGGATTTCCGGAAAGCGGACCAAGCCGCGCCGCCCGAAAGATCGGTCGAGACGCCCGGAGGGCCGCAGGCGGGCCGCGAAGAGATTCGCGCCCGAGCCACCGACGACGTCGAGCTTGCCCCCCGGCAGCGCGATCACCGAGCTCACCCACGCCCGGGGCCCCACCCTGAGGTGGCGCCAGGGTCGCCAGCGCCGCGGCACCACGTTGGACGGCCCGCCATCGCTGCGGCGGCGCCCGACGTAAACCGATTTCACCTCCGCGGGGCTGCAGCAGCGCCCGCCCGCGAGCGCGATCGCACCGCCGCCCCCCACTGCAAGAGCCCCAGGGGGGCGGCCGCCGACCTTCGTCCAACCCAGCCGTCGAGCGCCCGGCCCCTCCCCGAACGTCGGGTCAAGATTTCCATCGGGCAGCAGGCGAGCGAGGATCGCAAAGCTGCGACGCCCCCGGAGGGATCCACTGGCGACAACGATCCGCTCGTCGGGTAGGACCGCCACCTGAGGGCGGGTCTCGGAGCCGCCGAAATCGAGATCGAGCATCCCCGCGGTTCCGAAACCCTGGGCCAGGTTGCCCGACCGGTCGAAGCGGAACAGAATCAGGTCACCACCTTCCGCGGTTGCCACAACCGGTTCCCCCCGCGACCCCACGGCGAGGGAGCCGAACGAGAACCGCTCGATCGGGTCCAGCCTTTCCTCGGCATTGACGACCACCTGGGCGCTGGTGCCTTCGCGACCGAAGGTCTCGTCCAGCGTCCCGTCAGGTAGGTAGCGCTGGAGGAAGAACCGGATCCGGCAGGTGATTTCGCATTCCTGCAAGCTCAACAGGAGAAAGATTTCGTCGTCGGGACCGACCACCATGTCTTCGCCTATCGGCCCGTTCGCACCGTTTGGCGGGAAGAGCTGACGGGGCGCCTGGGCGGCAACGCCCCCCACGCCGAAGCTGGGGTCGACGGCCCCAGGACTCCCTTCCGCCGCGCGGGCGCCACCCGTCGCGCCCAGCCAGCAGCAGAGGGTTGCGAACAGCACCGCCGTGATCGATTGCCTCAACGCCATCCCACCGCTTCAACCCTCCCACCCAAAAAAGTTGCGCGGACTGCCGGACTACCACCAGACGGTGGAATCCAGGTTCTCGATCTCCTCGATCGGCTTCGTGTAGACGCCGGAGGAGAGGTACTTCCAGCCGTCGTCGGGGATCAGGAAGACGACGTTGCCGGAGTCGAGCTCACCGGCGATGCGGGCGGCGATCGCGGCGATCGCGCCGCCGGAGACGCCGGCGAAGACGCCCTCCTCGTCGAGCAGCTTCTTGGTCCAGACGATCGCGTCGCGGTTGTCGACCATGATCTTGCGGTCGAAGAGGGAGATGTCGATGATCGGCGGGATGAAGCCGTCGTCGAGCGAGCGCAGGCCCTGGACGAGCTCCCCCTGTTTCGGCTCGGCGGCGACGATCAGCGTCTCCGGGTTGACCTCCTTGAAGCGCCGCCCGTTGCCCATCAGGGTGCCGCCGGTACCGAGGCCGCCGACGAAGGCGGTCACCTCGTCGAGCTCTTCGAGGATCTCGACCGCGGTGCCGTTGTAGTGGGCGAGCGGGTTGGCCTCGTTGCCGTACTGATAGGGCATGTAGAAGCTCGAGTCCTGCGCCATCTCCAGCGCCACCTCGACGGCGCCGTTGGAGCCCTTCGCGCCCTCCGAGTAGACGATCTCCGCCCCGTACATGCGCAGCAGCTGGGTCCGCTCCTCGGTGACGTTGTCGGGCATCACGACCTTCAGCGGGTAGCCCTTGCGGCGGCAGATCATCGCCAGGGCGATGCCGGTGTTGCCGGAGGTCGGTTCGAGGATCGTGTGCCCGGGTTCGATCGCGCCCTCGGCCTCGGCCGCCTCGATCATCGATTTCGCGACCCGGTCCTTGACCGACCCGGTCGGGTTGTGCCCCTCGAGCTTGGCGTAGATGCGGACCTCGGGCTTCGGCGTCAGCCGCGGCAGCTCCACCAGCGGCGTGTTGCCGATCGACTCGACGATGTTGCCGAAGCGGCCCCCACAGGGTTTGTTGAGTATCTGCTCGTGCGCCATCAGCCCGCCTTTACTTCAGAAAGTGTAGCGGCGCTTGGAATACCCGCCGCAGAGGATTCGGAAGCGAATCCGCTGGGCATGTAACAGCGCAGCTTGTAGGTTGAGCACACAGGTAACCCTGAATCGGAGGAAGCGAATGAGAAAGACCCGGCTGACCGCGTTGATGGCGGTCCTCCTGCTTGCACTTGTCTCGGCCGTGGCCGTCGGATGCGGCGGCGGCAGCGACACCACCGGCAGCAGCGGCGGCGGTGGCGGCGAAGGAGGCGGCGAACCCCTGACCGTCGGTTCGGACATCCCCTATCCCCCGTTCGAGCAAGGGAAATCGGGTGAATACACCGGCTTCGACATCGAACTGATGGAAGCGATCGGTGAAAAGATCGGGCGCACGCCTGAATTCCAGGACACCTCGTTCGAAACGATCTTCCGCGACGTCCAGCAGGGCAAGTTCGAAGCCGTGATCTCGGCGGCGACGATCACCGAAGAACGCGAGAAGGCAGTCGACTTCTCCAACCCGTACTATCTCTCCGAACAGGCGGTGCTGGTCAAGGAAGGCAGCGACGTCGAATCGCTGGAAGACCTCGAAGGCAAGACGGTCGCCGTCCAGCAGGGCACCACCGGCCAGGAACTGGCGAAAGAAGAACTCGGCGGCAGCGAAGTCCGGCCCTACCCCGAAGGCCCCGACGCGGTCAACGCGCTCAAAGCCGGCACCGTCGAAGGCGTGATCATCGACGCGCCGGTGGCCCAGAACGCGGTCGAAAAATCCGGCGGCGTCGAAATCGCCGAAAAAGTCCCGACCGAAGAAGAGTATGGAATCGCCGTTGCCCAGGGCGAAACCGAACTGCTCGAAGAAATCAACAAAGGGCTCGAAGAAGTCCTCGAAGACGGGACCTACAAGACGATCTACGAAAAGTGGTTCAAGCTCGAACCGCCGAAGGCGATCTTCTCGGCCACCCACGAAGCGGAATAGCCTCGAAGCCGAGATTTGAGTTGCGACGCGAGGGGCGCCATGATGGCGCCCCTCGTCTTTTCCGGGGAGCCGTAAGCAGGAGACAGCGATGAGCGAATTCTTCAACCAGTACTTCGACTTCAACTTCATGGGGGAACACTTCGGTGAAGTCCTCGACGCCTTCCTGAAGAACCTCCTGATCTTCGTCGTCGCCGCCGCCCTCGCCCTGACCCTGGGGCTACTCCTCGCCCTCCTCCGGCAGCTGCCGGGGAAGAAATTCATGCCGCTGCGGGCGCTGACGATCGCCTACATCGACGTCTTCCGCTCGATCCCGATCCTGATCGTGATCCTGCTGATCTCCGGCGGCATCCCGTATCTCGAATTCCTCCCGAAAAACATCCGCATTCCCCACTGGTTCGGCCAGCCCGACCCCTACTGGTACGGCGTCCTCGGCCTGACCCTCGTCTACAGCGCCTACATGGCGGAGGTCTACCGCGCCGGCATCGAAGCGGTCCCGGGCGGCCAGTTCGAGGCCGCGCGGTCGCTGGGGATGAGCCACGCGCAGGCGATGCGCCACATCATCGTCCCGCAGGCGGTGACCAAGATCCCGGCGCCGCTGCTGAACGAATTGATCTCCCTGCTCAAGGACACCACCTTGGTCAGCGTCGTCGCCTTCGGGGAGGCCGCCCTGATCGCCCGCGAAATCCAGGCGGAAACCTTCAACGCCTCCGCCTACGTCCTCGCCGGAATGATGTTCCTCGTGATCACGCTGCCGGCGGCGCGGCTGGTCGACAGATTGATCAAGCGCAACCAGGGCAAGATCACCCGCGGCTCCCACATCGAGGTCGCCTGATGGCCGAGCCGATGATCAAGCTCCAGGGGATCTGCAAGCGCTTCGGCTCGCTCGAGGTGCTGAAGGGCGTCGACCTCGACGTCGGCAAGGGGGAAGTCGTCTGCATCCTCGGCCCCAGCGGCTCGGGCAAGAGCACCTTCCTGCGCTGCGTCAACCTGCTCGAGCCGCCCGAGGAGGGTGAGATCTTCATCGAAGGCCACGACATCTGCAAGGGGCCAGGTTCGGGCACGGGCGAAGAAAGCTGGGAGCTCGACTTCGTCCGCCAGCGGGTCGGGATCGTCTTCCAGCAGTTCAACCTCTTCCCCCACAAGACGGCGCTGCAGAACGTCACCCTGGCGCAGGAACGCGTCCTCGGCCGCTCCAAGGAGGAGGCGCGAGCGAAAGCGACCGAGCTTTTGGAGCGAGTCGGGCTCGGCGAAAAGATGAGCCAGTATCCGGAAACGCTCTCCGGCGGCCAGCAGCAGCGGGTGGCGATCGCCCGGGCGCTGGCGATGGATCCGCAGGTGATGCTCTTCGACGAGGTCACCAGCGCACTCGACCCCGAGCTCGTCAAGGAAGTCCTCGACACGATGCGCGAGCTGGCCGAGGAAGGGATGACGATGATCGTCGTCACCCACGAGATCGGCTTCGCCCGCGAGGTCGCCGACCGCGTCGTCTTCATGGACGGCGGCGTGATCGTCGAGCAGGGCCCACCGGCGCAGGTGATCGACGCACCCCAGGAGGAGCGGACGAAGCAGTTCCTCGGGCTGGTCCTAGAGCACTAAGCGCGGAGCGCGCCACCGGCCATCGCCGGCAGGATGACGACGGTGTCGCCGTCTTTGACCGCGGTCCCGAGCCCGTCCAGGACCCGCACGTCCTCGTCGTTCAGGTAGACGTTGACGTAACGGTTGAGCTCGCCGTCCTCACCGAAGAGCTGGGCCTGGGTCTCGGGGAACTCGCCGGTCAGCGAGCGTAGGACTTCGCCGACGTCGGAGCCGCCGGCCTCGACCTCGGCCTGCCCACCCGTTTTCGGGCGCAGCACCGGGGGGATTCGAACGGACGCCATGGGTGGGTGATCCTACCTAGGAGGCGATCGACTGGCGGTCGCCACCCGCTCCGGCGCAGAAAGCGTCGTAGTCGGGGAACTTGCCCATCTCCGACTCCGGGATCTCCTCGGCGTGCTCGCCGCAGATCGGGCAGTCGGGGTCGCGGCGGACTTTGAGCTCGGTGAAGCTGGTGCCGAGGGCCTCGTAGAGGAGCAGGCGGCCGACCAGCGGGTCGCCCTTGCCGAGGATCAGCTTGATCACCTCGTTGGCCTGCAGCGTGCCCATGGTCCCGGCCATCACGCCGAGGACGCCGTTGGCCGAGCAGCTCGGCGCCAGCTCGGCCGGCGGCGGCGTCGGGTAGAGGCAGCGGTAGCAGGGCCCCTCAAAGGGGACGAAGGTCGAGATCTGGCCGTCGAAGCCGAGGATCGAGGCGGAGACGACCGGCTTTTTCAGCCGCACCGAGGCGTCGTTCAGCAGGTAGCGCGTCGGGAAGTTGTCGGCGCCGTCGACGACGATGTCGTACTCGGAGATCACGTCGAGGATGTTGCCGGCGTCGAGGCGGCCGTTGTGCTCGACCACGTTGACGTCGGGGTTCAGCCCTTCGATGAAGAGGCGGGCCGAGGTCGTCTTCGGCATCCCGATCCGTTCGGTGTTGTGGATCACCTGGCGCTGCAGGTTGGAGGCGTCGACGACGTCGTCGTCGACGAGCCCGATCGTCCCGACCCCGGCGGCGGCGAGGTAGAGCGCGGTCGGCGCGCCGAGGCCGCCGGCGCCGAGCAGCAGCACCTTCGCGTTCAGCAGCTTCACCTGGCCGTCGACCCCGACCTCGGGCAGCAGCGTGTGGCGCGAGTAGCGCTCGCGCTGCTCAGGGGTCATCCCCGAGGGCGAGACGACAGGCAGCCCCTGCTCCTGCCACTGGAGGATGCCGCCGCTCATCGAGGCGACGTTCTCGTAGCCGAGCTGCTGCATCTGCGCGGCGGCGGTCGCCGAGCGGTTGCCGGAGCGGCAGTAGACGATCGTCCGCGCCGACTTGTCGGGCGCGGCGCTCGCAATTTCGTCGGCCAGCACACCTGGTGGCACCAGCTTGCCACCGTCGAGGTGGGCCTCCTGGTACTCGTGCGGCTCGCGCGTGTCGATCAGGACGACGTCGCCGCCGTCGATCTCCTCGGCAGCCTCGAAGGGTTCGATCTCCTCGATGCTCTGAACGCCGCTGGTGTCGATTGCCATTGAAATCCCCTAATCCGGATCAGCTTTTACTTCAAAAAGTATAGCGCCTGTCCGCCATATGTCTTTGAGCAAAGGAAAGCGGCCCCGGGTGAAGGGACCCGGGGCCGCTTTCTTCTTGCCGAGAAGCTGCTCGCGTTTCTTACGAGAAGCTGGGGCGCATCTGGCGCAGGCGGCGGACCCGCTCCTCGATCGGGGGGTGGGTCGAGAAGAGGCCGGCGATGCCCTTGCCCTTGAAGGGCTTGACGATGTAGAGGGGCTCGGCCGCCTGGTTGACGTTCATCGGCATCGCTTCCGCGCCCTGCTCGAGCCGCAGCAGCGCGCTCGCCAGCGACTCCGGGTTGCCGCAGATTTCGGCGCCGCCGGCGTCGGCCGCGAACTCGCGCTGGCGCGAGATCGAGAGCTGGATGATGCTGGCGGCGAGCGGGGCCAGGAGGATCAGGGCGAGGTTGGCGACGAGGCTCAGCGGCGAGTTGTCGTCGCCCCCGAACCACATGAACATGTAGGCGAGGTAGGTGATCGCGGCGCCGATCGCCGAAGCGACCGACTGGATCAGGATGTCGCGGTTGCGGATGTGCGTGAGCTCGTGGGCGAGGACGCCGCGGAGCTCGTCCTCGGAGAGCAGCTTGGTGATCCCGCGGGTCACCGCCACCGCCGAGTGCTTCGGGTTGCGGCCGGTGGCGAAGGCGTTCGGCTGATCCTGGGGGATCATGTAGAGGCGCGGCATCGGCAGGTCCGCGCGGGTCGTCAGTTCGCGGACGATCTGGTAGAGCCGCGGCGCTTCGGACTCCTCGATCGGCTTCGCGCCGCTCATTTTCAGCGCCATTTTGTCGCTGAAGAAGTAGGCGAAGAAGTTGATCGCCAGGGCGACGAGGAGGAAGGTGAGCGCGGTGCTCGGGCCGCCGATCGCGGCGCCGATGACGACGAGCAGGCCGCCGAGCGCGGCCATCAGGATCGTGGTCCGCAGCGTTGCGCCCCAGGTGGATTGCTTGGTGGTGGTCATCGAGTAGTCGCTCCTAGGAGTCGGGGTGTCCGCGAAGTATGCGACGAAAGCGTGAAATCGCCTATAGGGGCCACCCCCCGACGCGGCCCGGAATGACCCCTAGGCTTGCGCCATGACCCTGCTGGTGATCGGGCTTGCGCTGGTGGCCGTCGCGCTGATGCTGGCGCTGGCCCGGGAACGGCGGCGGCTGCGGCCGCTCGAGGACCTGGTCGAGGCGATGGAGAAGGTCGACCTCTCCTCTCCACGCCTCCATCTCCCGCCCTCGATCGACGGCGTCGGCGAGACCGAGGAGGTCGAGCGGATCGAGCTCGCCTTCCTGCGGATGATGCGGCGGCTGGAGGCCGAGCGCCGGCGCGCCGGCTCGGCCGCGCTGCACGCGCAGGAGGAGGAGCGGGCGCGAGTCGCCCGCGACCTCCACGACGAGGTCAACCAGTCGCTGACCGGGCTGCTGCTGCGGCTGGAGGCGGCGCGGGAGGCGGCGCCGCCGGAGATGGCAGGCGAAATCGCCGAGACGAAAGCGCTCGCCAACCAGGCGATGACCGAGCTGCTCTCGCTCGCCCGCCAGCTGCGGCCGACGGCGCTCGACGATCTCGGCCTGGCGGCGGCGATCGGCGGGCAGGTCGAGCAGCTCGGCCGCGGCGAGATCGAGGCGTCGCTGAGGACCGAGGGCGACTTCTCCGACCTCGGCGACGACGCCCAGCTGGTCGTCTACCGGGTCGCCCAGGAGGCGCTCAACAACGCCGCCCGCCATAGCGGCGCCGGCCGGGTCGAGGTGCTGCTGCGGCGTGCCGGGGACGGCGGCGTCGCCCTCGAGGTGAGCGACGACGGCCGCGGCTTCGCCTTCGACCAACAGCAGCGCGGCCTCGGCATCGGCGGCATGCGCGAGCGCGCCCTCCTCGTCGGCGGCGAGCTGACGATCGAGTCCCGCCCCGACTCCGGCACCACCGTCCGCCTCGATGTCCCGGCCTGACGCCGACGGGACGATTTCCGGATACATAGGACGGTTTTCGTCCCGTCGGCGATAGTTGGGGCCTATGCGCGTGCTGATCGCCGACGACCATGGGATCGTCCGCTCCGGAATCCGCCTGCTGCTGGAGCGCCAGCCGGACATCGAGGTCGTCGCCGAGGCCGGCGACGGCGCCGAGGCTCGCGACCTGGCATTGCGGGAGCGGCCGGACCTGGCGATCCTCGACGTGAAAATGCCGAAGCTGACGGGGCTGCAGGCGACGCGGGAGATCAAGAAGCAGGCCCCGGAGGTCTCGGTCCTGATCCTCTCGATGCACGACGACGAGCGCTATCTGTTCGAGGCGCTGAAAGCGGGCGCCTCCGGCTACGTGCTGAAGGCGCAGGCGGACACGGATCTGCTGGCGGCGATCCGGGCGGTCGAGTGCGGCGAGCCCTTCCTCACCCCCGAGGCGCAGCGGACGCTGATCAAGGACGTGCTCGAGCGCGGCTCCAGCGGTGAGGAGGAGCTGACGCCGCGCGAGGAGGAGATCGTCAAGCTGGTCGCCGAGGCCCACACGACGAAGCAGATCGCCGAGGTCCTCCACCTCTCCGAGAAGACGGTCGAGAACCATCGCGCCAACGCGATGCGCAAGCTGGGGATGCGCGACCGGGTCGAGCTCGTCCGCTACGCGATCCGCCGCGGCTTGATCGAGCCATAGGGCTCGACCGGGCATAACCGACCTCTTCAGTAGGATTTGAACCCGATGCTGTTTTCGACCAAAGCCGAGTACGGAGTTCGCCTGATGGTCGAGCTGGGCCGCCAGCCCGGTTCGCAGCCCGTCTCGCTGGCCTCTGTCGCCGAAGCGGAGAACCTGCCGCTCTCCTACCTGGAGCACCTGGTGGCGAAACTGCGCAAGGCCGGCCTCGTGACCTCCACCCGCGGCGCCCACGGCGGCTACCGCCTGGCGATGCCGGCCAAGGAGATCACGATGGACGCGGTGGTCGAGGCGCTGGAAGGGCAGATCGCGCCGATGGAGTGCTTCCACGACACGCCCGAAGGCAAAGTCCTCTGCTCGCACGAGTCCGACGGCGACCAGGCCTGTTCGACGAAGCTGCTGTGGATGCGAGTCCAGGGTGGCGTCACCAAGGCGCTGGCGGGGACCACCCTGGCCGAGCTGGTCGGTTTCTCCGAGCAGAGCGCGCCGAAGCGCGCGGCCGCCATCGGCAGCGCCGCCTGAGCATCAAGACAACTTCGAATCAACCCCAGGAACGGAGCGAAATTGGCTGAGCTGGAGATACGCAACCTGCACGTGGAGGTCGAGGACAAGAAGATCCTCAAAGGCCTCGACCTCGACGTCGAGAAGGGGAAAGTGCACGCGCTGATGGGCCCGAACGGGTCCGGCAAGTCGACGCTCGCCAACGTGATCATGGGCCACCCGGCGCTCGAGGTAACCGAGGGGACGATCACCTTCAAGGGCGAGGACATCACCGAGGCCGCGCCCGAGGACCGCGCCCAGGCCGGCCTCTTCATGGCCTTCCAGTACCCCGTCGCGATCCCCGGCGTCTCCGTCAGCAAGTACCTGCGGATGATCATCAACGCCCAGCGCGAGACCCGCGGCGAAGACCAGATCAAGATCAAAGACTTCGCCCGCGTCGCCCAGGAGGCGATGGAGCTGGCGAACATCCCCAAAGACTTCTCCAGCCGCTACCTCAACGACGGCTTCTCCGGCGGCGAGAAGAAGCGGATGGAGCTGCTGCAGCTGGCGCTGCTGCGGCCGGAGATCGCGGTCCTCGACGAGACCGATTCCGGCCTCGACATCGATGCCCTGCGCACCGTCGCCGAGGGCGTCAACAAGTTCGCCGGGCCCGACATGGGCGTCCTCATCATCACCCACTACCAGCGCATCCTCCACATGGTCAAGCCCGATGCCGTCCACGTCATGTACCAGGGCCGGATCGTCAAGGAAGGCGGCCCGGAGCTGGTCGGCGTGCTGGAGGAGAAGGGCTACGGTTGGATCAAGGAGGAGGTCGAGGCAGGCGCCGCAGCCTGACCTCTTCGCGATGGAGCCGGTGAGCGCCAAGAGCCTCGCTGCGGCGACGCCGTTCGACATCGAGAAGGTGCGCGCGGCCTTCCCCGCGCTGGAGCGCGAGGTCCACGGTCAGCCGGTCGCCTACCTCGACAGCGGCGCCAGCTCCCAGCGGGTACTGGCCTCGATCCAGGCGGTCGACCGCTACGAGCGGCGCCACCATTCCAACGTCCACCGCGGCTCCCACACCCTCTCGGCCGAGGCGACCGAAGCCTACGAGGGGGCGCGGGCCACGGTCGCCGACCACATCGGCGCCGGCGACCGCCGCGAGGTCGTCTTCGTCCGCAACGCGACCGAGGCGATCAACCTCGTCGCCCGCGCCTGGGGCGACGCCAACGTCGGCGCCGGCGAGCGCATCGTCCTCACCGAGATGGAGCACCACTCCAACATCGTCCCCTGGCAGCAGCTGGCCGAGCGGGCCGGAGCCCAGATCGACTGGGCGCCGATCGACGATGACGGGCACCTCGACATGGACGCCTTCGCAGCGCTGCTCGAACGTGGGCCGAAGCTGGTCGCCGTCGCCCACGTCTCCAACGTGCTCGGGACCGAGAACCCGATCGCCGAGATCTCCCGCCTCAGCCACGCGGCCGGCGCCAAGGTTCTGGTCGACGGCGCCCAGGCGGCGCCGAAGCTGCCGCTCGACATGGCCGCGCTCGGCGCCGACTTCTACGCGATCACCGGCCACAAGCTCTACGCCCCGACCGGGATCGGCGCACTCTGGACGAGGCTCGACCTGCTGCGCGAGATGCCGCCCTTCCTCGGCGGCGGCTCGATGATCCGCAAGGTGACCAAGGAGGGGACGACCTACGCCGACCCGCCGGCGCGGTTCGAGGCCGGGACGCCGGCGATCGCGCAGGCGATCGGGATGGCCTCGGCCTTCCGCTGGCTCGACATGGTCGGGATGGAGAAGGTGCGCGAGCACGAGGAGCAGATCGCCGACTACGCCCTGGAGCGGCTGGCGGACGTTCCCGGTCTCCGCGTCTTCGGGCCGCCGCGCGGGGCCGGCCGGCTCGGCCCCGTCTCCTTCGAGATCGAGGGCATCCACGCTCACGACGTCTCCGAGATCCTCGACCGCCACGGGGTCGCCGTCCGCGCCGGCCACCATTGCGCCCAGCCGCTGATGGACCGGCTGCAGATCGCCGCCACTGCGCGCGCCAGCTTCGGCGTCTACACGACGCCGGCGGAGATCGACCGCCTGGTCGACGGCCTCGAAGACGCGCGCCGCGTCTTCGGCCTCTAAGCCTCCCGGCTCAGCCGTGGATCAGTCGATGTTGAGGACCTGGGATTTGTCGCCCTTGCACTTGCCGCGCTTGGCGACGGTCGCGAAGTAAGAGCCCGACTTCAGGTTCTTCCCGACCGGGACCTTCCACTTGCCGTTGTCCTCACTGGTGTCGGTGCCGAGCAGCTTCTTGGTGCCGTTGTGCTGGCGGTACATCTTCACCTTGCGGCTGCCGAGGCAAGCCTTGCGGGGGCTGCTGAGGCTGCCGTGGAAGGCGGGGAATTTGAGGCTGACGACGATCGTCGTCGAGTTCTTCCCGGCTCCCATGCCGAGGGCGGGCAGCGCGAGCATGGCGGCAAGGGCGACCACGGCAAGCGTGGCGATCAGGGTACGGCGGCGACTGGTGGACATCTTCCCTCCCAAGGTTGAAGTGCTTCGAGCACTCTAGATGCCTTGGGAAACCGCTGCGGTAGCCTCGATAGACACATGGACGAGCTCTACCGCGACCAGATCCTCGAGCACTACAAGCGCCCGCACAACTTCGGGCGCGTCGACGAGCCCGACCTCGAGTTCGAGGACACCAATCCGTTCTGCGGCGACGAGCAGCACGTGACGATCAAGCTCGGCGCCGACGACCGCGTCGAGGCGATCGCCTTCGAGGGCAAAGGCTGCGCGATCTCCACCGCCGCCACCTCGCTGCTGACCGACGAGCTGGTCGGCAAGAGCCGCGACGAGCTTCTGAAGCTGCCGAAAGAGTTCGTCCTCGAGCTGCTCGGGATCGACATCTCCGCGACGCGGATGAAGTGCGCGATGCTCGGCCTCAAGGTCGTCAAGAGCGCCTCCCTCGGCCAGTCGGCCGAATGGGAGGACGAGGGCGAGACCGGCGACCCCGCAGAAGCGGTCGCCGACCTCGGCCAGATTTAGCCCTACGGCACCTCGACGTCGTCGCCGTACGCGATGACGGCGAAGGCCGCGCCTGCCGGATCGGCGAGCATCGCGAAGCGGCCTGGCGGAATGTCGACCGGGCCGAACTGGACGCTGCCTCCCGCTGCCTCGACTTTCTCCATCGCGCCCTCGGCGCTCTCGACGGCGAAGTAGGTCATCCAGTGAGCCGGGATCTCGTCGGGCAGCCGTCCGGAGACGTCAGCCATCCCGGCGACGCGGTCCTCGCCGACGTAAGCGACGTTGTAGGCCATTCCACCCGGCCCTTCTTCGGCTTGGAAATCCCAGCCGAAGACGCGGCCGTAGAACTCCTTAGCCCGCTCGGGGTCGCGCGTCGCGAGCTCGTTCCATGAGAAGGCACCCGGCTCGTTGACCAGCTCCGCCCCGGCGAAGTCGAGCGGCTCCCAGATCCCGAAGAAGGCCCCCTCGGGGTCGGTGAAGATCGCCAGCCGCCCGTAGGAGGCGACGGTCATCGGCTCGGCGATCATCGTGCCGCCGTTTTCCTGGATCGCCCGGGCGATCGTGTCGGCGTCGTCGACCGAGACGTAGGTGCTCCAGGCCGGCGGCTGCCCCTCCTGCATCAGCGGCATCGCCCCGGCGACGTCGCGCCCGTTCAGTTTGGCCCGCCGGTAGCCGCCCATTTCCGCCGAGTTCGGCAGCTCCGGGATCTCCCAGCCGAACAGCTCGCGGTAGAAGCCCTCGGCGGCCTCCAGGTCCGGCGTCGCCAAGTCCACCCAGCACGGCGTCCCGGGTGCATAACTGGTCCTCTCGCTCATCCTCAGAATCCTTTCTTCGCAGGGGTGACGTAGATAAGACCAGAGTCAGGGCCCAAAGTCATCGCCATCGCGTGAAGGCCCGCCGGGCCGTCCCGCTAAAATCCGACCTTGGAAGTAGGATTAAGTCTCGATCCGCACTTGGCCGTGATCGCGGCCCGACTGGAACCCACCCTCTTGACCGACACCGCTGGAACCAAGATCCCCGTCTGCCCGGCCGCCGAGCTGGAGCCCGGCGGCATGCGCCTGGTCGAGCACGAGGGGAAGAAGATCGGCGTCTTCAACTGCGACGGCACCCTGTACGCGATCGAGGACCGCTGCTCGCACGACAACGGGCCGCTGGCCGAGGGCGATTTCGACGCCGCCGCCTGCACCGTCGAGTGCCCGCGCCACGGCTCCCTCTTCGACCTCAGCACCGGTAGGCCGAAGACGCTCCCAGCTTTTCAGCCGGTGCAAACGTTCCCGGTAGAGATCGAGGACGACACCATCACCCTGGAGGTCGACTGACATGGCAACGCCCGAGGTACTCGCCGAGAAACGCGAGCTGGCCGGCATCAATGCCGACTACAAGGAGAAGTTCGGCTTCCACGACTCGGAGTCCGGCTACGCCTACAAAGCCCCGAAAGGCCTCAGCCGCGAGGTCGTCGAAACGATCTCCGACTTCAAGGAAGAGCCGCAGTGGATGCGGGACTTCCGGCTGAAGGCGCTGGAGCACTTCGAAAGCCGCCCGACCCCGAAATGGGGCGGCGACCTCGACCAGATCGACTTCGACGACATCCACTACTTCGTCCGCGCCTCGGAGAAGAACAGCCGCGACTGGAGCGAGGTCCCCGACGACATCAAAAACACCTTCGACCGGCTGGGGATCCCGGAGGCCGAGCGCAAATTCCTCGCCGGGGTCGGCGCCCAGTACGAGTCCGAGGTCGTCTACCACCAGGTGAACGAGAAGCTCGAGGCCCAGGGCGTGATCTTCACCGACATGGACACCGCCCTGCGCGAGCACGAGGACCTGGTGCGCGAGTACTGGGCGACGGTGATTCCGCCCAACGACAACAAACTGGCGGCCCTGAACAGCGCCGTCTGGTCGGGCGGCTCCTTCGTCTACGTCCCCGCCGGGGTCAAGGTCGAGATGCCGCTGCAGGCTTACTTCCGGATCAACACCGAGAACATGGGCCAGTTCGAGCGGACGCTGATCATCTGCGAGGAGGGCGCCGACGTCCACTACATCGAGGGATGCACGGCGCCGGTCTACTCCAGCGACTCGCTGCACTCGGCGGTCGTCGAGATCGTCGCCAAACCGAGCAGCCGGGTCCGCTACACGACCGTCCAGAACTGGTCGCAGAACGTCTTCAACCTCGTCACCAAGCGCGCGATCGCGCAGGAAAAGGCGACGATGGAGTGGGTCGACTGCAACCTCGGCTCGAAACTGACGATGAAGTACCCGTCGATCTACCTGCTCGGCCCAGAAGCCCACGGCGAGATCCTCTCGATCGCCTTCGCCGGCGAGGGCCAGCACCAGGACGCCGGCGGCAAGATCATCCACGCGGCGCCGAAGACCTCGTCCTCGATCTTCTCGAAGTCGATCTCTAAGGACGGCGGCCGGGCGACCTACCGCGGCCTGCTCGAAGTCGCCGACGGGGCGAGCGAATCCCGCTCCAAGGTCGTCTGCGACGCGCTGCTCCTCGACGAGGACTCGCGCTCGGACACCTACCCGACGATCCGGATCGACGAGAACGACGCCGACATCGGCCACGAGGCGACCGTCTCCAAAATCGGCGACGAGCAGCTCTTCTACCTGCAGAGCCGCGGGCTCGACGAGGAGGAGGCTTCGAAGATGATCGTCAACGGCTTCATCGAGCCGGTGACCAAGGAGCTGCCGATGGAGTACGCGGTCGAGCTCAACCGCCTGATCGAGCTGCAGATGGAGGGCTCCATTGGCTGAGCAGGCCTTGGCCCTCCCACCCCTTCCGAACCAGAAGACGAAGGGCTGGGAATTCACCGACATCTCGACGCTCGACTTCGACGCCTACGAGGCGACCGAGGCCGTTCCGGTCATCGCCGGCGGCGCCGGTGCCACGGTGCTCGACCTCGCCGAGGCGGCCGATTCTCACCCGGACCTGGTCGGCAGGCTGGGGACGCTCATCCCGGGCGACGACCCGTTCGTAGCCCGTAATGAGGCGGCCCCCCGCAGTGGGGTGCTCATCCACGTCGCGGCCGGCGTGACGCTGACCGAGCCGATCCAGATCGAAGTGCCGATCAGTTCCGCAGGCGCCGCCGTCAACTGGCGGACGCTGATCGTGCTCGAGGAGGGGGCCGAAGCCGAGGTCTGGGAGCACTGGTCCTCGCCGAGCGACGACGTCGACGCCGTCCTCAACTCGGTTGTCGAGCTGGCCGTCGGCCAGGCGGCGACCCTGCGCTACGTCAACACCCAGGACATCTCCGAGAAGGCCTGGATCTTTGCCACCCAGCGCGCCGAGGTGGAGCGCGACGGCCGCCTCGACTGGGCCGCCCTCGGCTTCGGCTCGGCCCGCGGCAAGGTGCGGATGGAGACCAAGCTCGCCGGCCCGGGCTCCCAGGCCCGCGTCACCGGCGGCTACGCCGGCGGCGCCGGCCAGCACCTCGACTTCGACACGCTGCAGGAGCACGCGGCGCCGAACACCAACTCCGACCTCGCCTTCCGCGGCGTCCTCGCCGCCGGCGCCACCGCCGTCTGGCGCGGGATGATCAAGGTCGACCCCGGCGCCCAGCAGACCGACGCCTTCCAGGAGAGCCGCAACCTCCTGCTCTCGCCCGAGGCCCACGCCGACGCAATACCTGGCCTCGAGATCCTCGCCGACGACGTCCGCTGCACCCACGCCGCAGCGATCGCCCAGGTTGACAAGGAGCAGCTCTTCTACCTCACCTCCCGCGGCCTCGGCGACGAGACCGCGAAGGCCCTGGTGATCGAAGGCTTCCTCGAGTCCCTGGTCGAACGCCTGGCCGAGGGCCCGGTGCGCGACAGCATCTCCGAGGCGCTGGAGACGCGCCTCGCCGAGATCCTCTGAGAATTTCTCCTATTCCGTTCCCGGACCGCCCGGCAGGTGGCCGACGCGTTCCTCGCAATGGGGGCCGAACCGGTCGCGGCTTTCGCGGCGGACCCGGTCGTGCCCAGGACCGCAGCTGAGAACGTCGCGTTTGCCGTTCCGATCCTCGAGGCGGTCGTTTCCGCGGCCGCCGAAGAACCGGTCGGAAACGTCGGGGAACGTCGTTTCGTGGTGCTGGTACACGGCGTAGCGAATGTCGTCGGCCCCGTCGTCGCCGTAGACGACGTCGTGACCGCGCCCGACCCAGACCGCGTCGGCTCCTCCCCCGGCCCGGACGAGATCGCGGCCGCGGCCGTCTTCGATCCGCCACTCCGGATCGTCGCTGCCGAGAATCACGTCGTTGCCGGCCTGGCCGCGGAGGAAGAGCCGATGGTGCGTCCGGTCGAAGCCGGTGAGGCGGCGGGCGTCGATCAGGTCGCGACCTGGTTTGGCGGCGATCCGCAGCGAACGTGGGCGCCCGGCGGTGATCAGGTCGACATCGCCGAGCCTTCCGTCACGGGGAGCGTCGAGGTCGAGGCCGACGCGTCCTCCCCGCAGGGCGGCGAGCACGATGCGGTCGCTGCGCCGGGAGCCGAAGTACATGAGCCGCGGGCCGTAGGTGCGGATCTCGATCTCCGAGGCCCCGGGCTCCGGCGTCGCCCCCGGTCCGAAGCGCCCTTTTCCGGCGTAGAGCATCACGTCTCCCAGCCCCTTGAGGATGATCTGGTCGACGTTGTCGACGGTCGGCTGTCCGCCCCTGCAGTCTTCTCCCTGGTATTCGACCACCTCGATCTGGCGCCCGTGGCGTTCGATGATGATCGTCCCGGTGGTGACGATGACGAGCTTGTTCCCCCTCGGACCCGGAGGGCCGCTCCGCTCGAGCACGCAGCGTTCGTTCCGCCCCCATTCGATGCCCGGATCTCCCGCGTCGGCTGTCGTCGCGAGAGTAAGCAGGAGGGCGATGGTCGCCGCAAGCACGGAGCGCAGCCTCACTCTTCCTTCCCCCCTTCACCCCGCCGCTGGGCGACCGCGTTGCGCACGATCGCGAAGACGACGAAGAGGACCGGCAGCGCGTAGAGCACCCAGAGGGCGTAGTGGCCGGCGTGGGCTAGAGGCAACACTCTCCTCCCCTACCCGTTCGAGACCGAGAGCAGGTAGAGGCCGAAGCAGGTGAAGGCGACCATCACGGCGAGCATCCAGTACTGCGAGGCGGTCGCCTTGCGGTAATCGGGCCAGTAGACGAGGGCGCGGTCGTGGGCCAGCATCAGGCCGAGCACGTGACCGACGATCAGGGCGCCGACCTGGACGTACCAGATCGCGTTGGCGGTGAGGACGCGATAGTCGACCCCCGCGGAGGCGGTGCCGAAGAGGTCGGTCGTGCCGGTCCCGAGCGGGTCGGAGAGCAGGTAGGTGAACTGCGCCTGGCCCTGGAAGACGAAGAGGCTGAAGTAGTGGGCGACGAGGTAGGCCAGCGCGATCGGGATCAGGGTGTGGGCGAAGCCGACCCGCAGCTTCGCTACAGAGGGCGCGCCGGGGACCGTGCGCATCCCCCGCACCCCGAGCATGTAGATGAGAGAGATTCCGGCGTAGGTGAGGAGGAGAAAGATCGTGTCGGTGATGCGGATCGAGGTGGTGAGGCTGAAGCCGATCGGTTCGACCCAGCCGAGCACCTTTTCGATCGCGTCGGCGAAGGCGCCCTCGGAGGCGCCGTCGTAGCTGGTGGTGGCGATCGAGGCGAGGACGAGGGCGGCCGAGCCCGGCACGGTCGCCCAGGTGGTCGCGGCGGTGAAGGGGCGCCGGCGCTCGAGCCGGCCGTCGCGGCTGCCGAAGATCCCCAGCCGGCCGAACATCCCGAAGTAGACCGAGAAGACCTCGCCGCGGTCGCACCACTTTTCGGCCCCGAAGACCGCCATCATCGCCAGCGTGTAGACGGTGTAGACGCAGGCCGCCTTGGCGGCGACGTGGGGATCGAGGATCGCTCCGCCGCTGCCGTAGATCACCTCCAGCCAGACGACCGCGAGCAGGCCGATCGCCGCCGGCCAGCGCCCCAGCCACTCGGGGTAGGCGGCGTGCGCGGCCCGCTGCCCGGCGATCGCCTCGAAGCCGGCGCCGACGGCGCGGCCGGTCGCCCGCCAGGGGTTGAAGGGCCGGAAGAGATCGCCGAGGATCGCCGAGAAGAAGGGGAAGCCGAGCCAGCAGGTGACGAAGATGAAGGTGAGGGCGAAGTTCCGGTCGGGCGCGACCGTGCCCTTGAAGCCGGCGTAGATCGAGAAGCCGAAGAGGAGGACGCCGATGCAGCCGCAGAGGATCTGCACCGGCAGCGAGAGGAGGGCGCGGGAGAGCCCCGCCCCGAACGGCCGCGACTGCGGCCGCTCGAAACGGGGCGTGCGCCAGCCTGCCGAGAGCGCGAAGAAGGAGGCGATCAGGACGATCGAAGCCCCCCAGGCAAAGAGCCAGGCGGGGACCGGGAGGTCCTGCCTGGATGCCAGCGCGTGCGCCAGCGGCAGCCAGCTCATGGTTCGACCTTCAGCTCCACGATCTGTTCGCCGCGGCCCTCGAGCTCGGCCTCGAAGACCCCTTCGAGTTCGGCGGGGAGGTCGTAGGTGACGGTGCCGCCGCCCTTCGGAACCTCCTTCATCACGTCATAGCCGTGGAGATGGACCTCTTCTTCGAACGGGACTTCGACCTTGAAGTGGATCTGTTCGCCCTTCTTGTAGGTAAGTTCGGCGATCCCGCCCACCGGTTCCCCCTGCGTGTTGACGACGACGGTCGGCACCTTGCCGGCGTCGGCGCTGGTGCTCGAATCGCTGCCGCTGTCGCTGCTGCCGCCTCCGAGGACGACGAAGAGGACGATGGCGACGACGACGAGGCCGGCGCCGATCACCGCGGTTCTCGTATTCATCTTGTGCTCCTTTCGCGCCTTTTCCGCGCGGACTCAGATCGCGTGGTTCCTTTGTCCGCCTAGAGAGGACAAAGGAACCGCGAAACGCCAGATTGGAATCAGGCGGGGAGCGGCGGCGGGCGCTGGGCGAGCCCGAGGGCGATCAAGAGGCCGCCCGCCGGCGCGAACGAACGCGGCGGCTTCGGCAGACCCGGGCGGCGGTGGGCGTCGCGGGTGCGGCGGGGTCCAGCGATCCGCTCGGAGAGCCGGACGATCGCCTCGCAGCCGGGGTAGTGGCCGAGCAGCAAGGTCAGCAGCAGAGCCAGCAGCGGCAGCGCCGGCAGCAGGAATGTGACGAGCTCGGTCACCGCGGCCAGGATACTGTCCCGCCTCAACCCCTCCTAAATGCGCCCTGGACGCGACAACATCGCCGCACCTGACCTGCCGAGCGGCCTCGCCTGGGTCGGAGCCGAACCGGAGTCGATGCCGGCTCTGACCGCCGGTGGGCCGGCGCTCGTCCACTTCGTCGAATACGCGCAGCTGAACAGCGTCCGCACGCTGCCCTACCTGACCGAGTGGCAGCGCCGCTACCGCGAGGCGGGCCTGAGCGTGATCGCGGTGCAGGCGCCGCGCTTCCCTTTCGCCGCCGAGCCGGAGAACGTCGCCGCGGCGCTGCGGGATCTCGACGTCGAGATCCCGGTCGCGATCGACGCGGACCACAAGCTCTGGAGCGCCTACGGCTGCGAAGGCTGGCCCAGTCTCTTCCTCTGGAGCCTCGGGGGCTCGCTCGCCTGGGCCCACTTCGGCGAGGGCGAATACCGGGCGACCGAGGAAGCGATCCAGGCCGAGCTGCGGGAGATCGACGCGCTGCGGGAGCTGCCCGAGCCGATGGCGCCGCTGCGGCCCACCGACGGGCCCGGCGCCCGGGTGATGGCCCCCACCCCCGAGCACTTCCCGGGCGGCAGCTGGGAGCGACCTTGGGTCGCCGGCACCGACGGCGAGGACCTGGCGCTCGACTACCAAGCGGGCGGCGCCTACGCGACCGTCGAGGGCAATGGCGAGCTGGAGGTCGAGATCGACGGCCAGTGGACCACCCTGCCGGCCGACCCGGTCCCGGGCCTCCGCACCCTCGCCGAGCATCCGAGCCACGAGGCCCACAGCCTCGTCCTCCGCCCCACCGCCGGCACCAAGATCTGGTCGCTCAGCTTCGCCGCGGGCGTACCCTGAGCCTCTCCCCCGTCCCACCCAAGGAGGAAGCGATGATCACCAAGACCGACTTCATCGGCATCCCGTCGACCGACGCCGAGCGCTCTCGCGTCTTCTACGGCGAGACCCTCGGCCTGCGGCCCGACGAGCGCGGGCGCTTCGAATTCTGGGCCGGCGACACCTGCTTCGCGATCTGGGAGCCGGCCAAACAGGGGATGGAATTCGCGCCGCAGAAGAACGCCCACCCCGCTCTCCACGTCGACGACGTCGAGGCTGCCCGCAAGGAGCTGGAAGCCAAAGGCGTCGAGTTCAACGGCGACACCTTCGACACCGGCGTCTGCCACATGGCCCTCTTCACCGATCCCGACGGCAACGACCTGATGCTGCATCACCGCTACGCGCCGTACGACGGCTAAGGGGAAACGGTAAAGGCCGCGGTCGCCCGCTTGCTGTGCCGCTCGCCGAAGCCCAGATGCTTGACGAAGCGATAGTGACCGGGTGACGCATCCGAAGGCACGTCGTAGGGCATGCACCACCCGGATCCGCCGCCGCTCATGACGATCAGCGGTAGCAGCCAGCCGTCGACGCCGAGGTCCTGTTTTGTCCAGCGACCCCCTTCCAGCTTCTGCACTTCGTACTCGAGGCCGAAGCTGACCCCGCTGGTGCCCCGGTTCTCTATCCGGGCGAAGACTCGTTCTCCGGGTCGGACGCGGTCGTGGTCTACGGCTATGCGGGCATGGAAGGTCGGCCTGACCACGCGCAGGTATTCGGAGTAGCGGCCGAGCACCTCACCGGAGGAGTGATCGTCGAACTCAATGTCATAGCGATACAGAGCCGGCCTCGGCCCCGCGGGAGTGTCCAGCCAGAAAGTCATCTCGTCGATCTTGGTGACCACGCCGAAGTACTGCTGTTCGGAGGCGATCTGGCGGACGACCTCGCCGCGCCGGTCGATCCGCGACAAAGTCGTCGTCACATCCCAATCGAGGTGGACCGCCTTCCGCGTGCCGTAGGTGTCGTCGAAGAAGCGATAGCCGAACCCGCCCTCGCCGACGATCAGCGGACTGAACGCGGATTGGTAGATCGACATGTTTCGCGGCCCGAACGGGAGATCCTCGTTCGAGTGCACGTGACGTACCGCGGGGAGACGATCCAGGGGCCCCTCATAGTCACGCACCTGTTGCCCCTTGCAGAAATCGCGCCCGTAGGTGTGCATTTCCACGGCTACGGCGGTGGCGACGGCGACCCCCAGGGAGGCAAGGGCGGTGAGGATGAGTATCAGGGAGAGACGGCGCATCTCGTCAACACTACGTCGAACCCAGGACCTCGTCACAAGTTGCAGCATTCAGACCCTCAGGCCCGCGCCGCGACCTCGTCACGGATCTCCTTCGGGAGCATGAAGCGGACGTCCTCGTGCACGGTCCGCAGCTCGGAGACGTCGGCGGCGCCGCGCTCGCGGAAGAAGGTGACGAGGCTCTCGACCAACTCCTCGGGGGCCGAAGCGCCGGAGGTGATGCCGACCGTCTCCACTCCCTCCAGCCACTCCTCCTGGACCTGGGAGTGGTTGTCGATCAGGTGGGAGGCGGCGCCGTGTTCGCGCGCGACCTCGACCAGCCGGTTGGAGTTGGAGGAGTTGGTCGAGCCGATGACCAGGACGAGGTCGCACTCGCGGGCCAGCTGCTTGACGGCGATCTGGCGGTTGGTGGTCGCGTAACAGATGTCGTCGGACTTGCTGGAGACGATGCCGGGGAACTTGGCGCGCAGGGCGGCGATCACCTCGGCGGTCTCGTCGACCGAGAGCGTCGTCTGGGTGATGAAGGCGACTTTGTCGGGGTCCGGGACCTCGAGGGTCTCGACTTCATCGGCGGTTTCGATCAGGACGATGCTGCCGGGGGCCTCGCCGGTCGTCCCTTCGACCTCCTCGTGGCCCTCGTGGCCGATCATGATGATCGTGTAGCCCTGGGCGGCGAAGCGGCGGGCGGAGACGTGGACCTTGGTCACCAGCGGGCAGGTCGCGTCGATCGTCCGCAGCTGCCGGGAGGCGGCGTTCTCGTGCACGCTCGGCGCCACCCCGTGGGCGGAGAAGACGACCATCGCCCCCTCCGGGACCTCGGTCTCCTCCTCGACGAAGATCGCGCCGCGCTCGGCGAGCTCCTCGACCACGTGTTTGTTGTGGACGATCTCCTTGCGGACGTAGACGGGGGCGCCGTAGAGCTCGAGCGCGCGCTCGACCGTCTGCACGGCGCGGTCGACGCCGGCGCAGTAGCCACGCGGCGCAGCGAGCAGGACCCGCTTGGGGCCGGTGAGGGTGGCAGGCATGTCTCCAAGGGTACCGAGGGACGTGTCTGAGTTTGACCCCCTCATAGGTGGGGAAAGCTCAGACACGGTGGCGAGATTGCTAATAATCGAGCGGGAAAGCTCCGATTTTCCGGCCTAAGTAGCCTTGCGGGATGGCAACCTCCGGACGCCACCTCGATCGCCTCACCGCCGTCGATGCCTCGTTCCTGACCAACGAGCACTCGAACAGCCACATGCACGTTGGGGCGATCCTGATCTTCGAGGGGCCGCCGCCGAAGTACACCGAGCTGGTCGAGCACGTCCGCAGCCGCCTTCCGCTGGTCCCCCGCTTCCGCCAGAAGCTCGTCGTGCCGCCGCTGGAGGCCGGTCGGCCGCTCTGGGCCGACGACGTCAACTTCAACCTCACCTACCACATCCGCCACACCGCGCTGCCCGAACCGGGCGGCGAGGAGGAGCTGAAAAAGCTGGCCGGGCGGATCTTCTCCCAGCAGCTCGACCGCTCGAAGCCGCTGTGGGAGCTGTGGCTGGCGCAGAACCTCGAACGCAACCGCTTCGCGATCCTGACCAAGACCCACCACGCGATGGTCGACGGGATCTCCGGCGTCGACATCGGCACCGTCCTCTTCGACCTCGAGCGCGACGCCAAGCCGATGGAGCTGGAGGACAACTGGGTGCCGCAGCCCGAACCGGGGACGACCGAGCTGGTCGCCCGCGGGATCGCCGACATGGTGGCGGCGCCGGTGAAGCTGGCCGAGCGCGCCGTCGACGTCGTCCGCAACCCGGAGACGACGGCGAAGAAGCTGGTCGAGGGCCTGGAGGGCGTCGGCGAGATCGTCAGCGCCTTCGCCGACCCGGCGCCAGACGTGCCGCTGAACGAGGACATCGGCCCCCACCGCCGCTACGTCTGGGCGCGTTCGGACCTCTCCACCTTCAAAGAGATCAAGGACACCTTCGGCGGCACCGTCAACGACGTCGTCCTCGCCGTCGTCACCGGCGCCCTGCGCAAGTGGCTGCACGGGCGGCGGGTGCGGACCGAGGGGCTGGAGCTGCGAGCCCTGGTCCCGGTCTCGATCCGCTCCGAAGACGAGCGCGGCGACCTCGGCAACCGGATCGCCCTGATGCGGGGGCCGCTGCCCGTCTACATCGAGGACCCGGTGCGGCGGCTGCGGACGATCAGCGACGCGATGGCGGGCCTGAAGCGATCCAAACAGGCGCTGGGGGCGGAAGTGATCTCCCGCTTCAACGACTTCGCGCCGCCGACGATCCTCGCCCAGGCCTCGCGGATCAACTTCTCGACCCGGCTCTTCAACCTCATCACCACCAACGTGCCCGGGCCGCAGATGCCGCTCTACGTCCTCGGCCGGGAAATGGAGGAGGTCTTCCCGGTCGCCTTCCTGCCTCAGAACCACTGCCTCGCGATCGCGATCATGAGTTACCACGGCAAAGTCGGCTTCGGCCTGCTCGCCGACTACGACTGCATGGAGGACGTCGAGGTCGTCAGCCGCGGGCTCGACGAATCGCTGGCCGAGCTGCAGGAGGCCGCCGGCAAGAAGGTCAAAGCCGCCTAGCTGTCGAGTTGGTCTCCTCATAGGGGACAAACTCGACACTCCCTAGTCTTTCCCTATGCCCCTGCTCCTCGTTCTGCTCTTCATCGTCGTCCCGATCGCGGAGCTCTACGTGATCATCCAGGTCGGCCAGGCGATCGGCGTCGTCCCGACCCTGATCCTGCTGCTGGCCGACGCGCTGCTCGGCTCGTGGTTGCTCAAACACCAGGGCCGCGGAGCCTGGCGGCGCTTCAACGAGGCGCTGGCGGCGCGGCGCTTCCCGGGCCGCGAGGTCGCCGACGGCGTCCTCATCGTCGTCGGCGGCACCCTGCTGCTGACTCCCGGCTTCATCACCGACGTCTTCGGCATCTTCCTGCTGCTGCCGCCGACCCGGGCGATCGCACGGCGGCTGCTGAAACGGCTGACGCTCGGCCGCTTCGCCCTGGTCAGCGTCGGCGGCTTCGGCGCTCCGCCAAGCGGCCCGGGGCCGGGACAGCGCCCCAGCCGCGACTACGACTTCGAGGGCACCGCCGAAGAGGTGCCGCCGAACGGCGAGCCGCGGCTGCCCCGCACCGACCAGGGCTGAGGCGTTGGGCGGGGAGCGGCAGACCGAGCGGCTCCTCCTCCGCCGGCCGAACTCCGACGACCGCGCCCTCTACCACGCCCACTTCACCCACCCGGCGATCGAGCGCTGGCTCCGCCCCCCGCCCCTGCCGGCCTTCAGCGCCGGAGCCCTAGACGAGCTGGTCGAGGGCGACTGCGCCCACTGGTCCGACCACGGCTTCGGCCCCTGGCTCGCGATCGAGCGCGAGAGCGGCGCCTTCGCCGGCCGCGGCGGCCTCCACTGGACCGTGGTCGAAGAGAAGGCGATGGTCGAGCTCGCCTGGAGCATCGAGCCACAGCTGCACGGAAGTGGCTATGCGACCGAAATGGCGGAAGCGGCCTGTGAATGGGCGAGCGAGATGCAAATCGAGGAGCTGGTGGCCCTGGTGCTGCCGGCGAACACCTCCTCGCGCCGGGTCGCCGAGAAGGTCGGCTGCGAGCCGGCGGGCGAAGTCGAGCACGCCGGACTGCCCCACCTTCTCTTCCGGCTGCGGGTCGATTCCACCTCTCCCCTTCAAACTGGCCAGCCAGCCAGTTAGTATCTCCGCAGCGTGGCGGACCAGAGAGAGATCGCGGACGGCGGAGGCAAAGTCGAGGACGCGCTGGTGCTCGAGCGCGAGCACTGGGAACACGGCCCGCCGATCGAGCTCTTCAAGCGGATGCGGAGCGAGTGCCCGGTCCACTGGACCTCGGAAGTGACCGAGCTGCCGCAGGCGAAAGGGTTCTGGTCCGTGACCAAAGCCGACGACGTCCACGCGGTCAGCCGCGACTGGGAGACCTACTCCTCCGAACGCGGCGGGGTCGTCGTCATCGACGAGGTCTTCCCGATCGAGCTGGCGCGGGCGATGTTCATCGGCATGGACCCGCCCAAGCACGACCGCCTGAAGGCGCTCTTCCAGGCGGGCTTCACGCCGCGGCGGATCGCCGCGCACGAGGACGCGATCCGGGAGATCGTCGTCAAGACCCTGGACCGGCTCGAGGGGCAGGAGACCTGCGACCTCGTCACCGCCGTCGCCCAGCCCGCCGTCTCCCGCGTGATCGGCAGCTTCATGGGGATCCCGGAGGAGGACGACGCCGCCTGGGCCGAGCTGATGAACATGGCCCTGGCCGCCAACGACCCCGACTACAGCCCCGACGTCGAGAACGTCGAAGCGACGATCCAGACGGCGATCGCGCAGATCTTCGAGCGCTGCGGGACGATGATCGCCGAGCGGCGGGAGGACCCGACCGACGACCTCACCAGCATCCTCGTCCACGCCGAGGTCGAAGGGCAGCGGCTGGAGGAGCACGAGATCGTAATGGGCTTCTTCCTCCTCGTCGCCGCCGGCAACGACAGCACCAAGGCGACCTACTCGAGCGCGATGCGGGCGCTGATGGAGAACCCGGAGCAGCGCCAGATGCTGGTCGAGGACCCCTCGCTGATCCCCGGCGCCGTCGAGGAGGCGCTGCGGATGTTTCCCGCCTTCGCCCACTTCCGCCGCACCGCGACCAAGGACTGCGAGCTCGGCGGCCAGCAGATCAAAGAGGGCGACAAGGTAGTCATGTGGTACGCCTCCTCCAACCGCGACGAGTCCCGCTTCGAGGACCCCGACCGCTTCGACGTCCACCGCAACCCCGACCACCAGGCCTTCGGCGCCGGCGGCCGCCACTTCTGCCTAGGCGCCGCCCTGGCCCGCCTCGAGCTCAACATCCTCCTCGAGGAGACCCTGAAGCGCTACCCGGAGATGGAGATGGCGGGAGACCCCGTCTACGTCGAGTCCGGCTTCCTCAACCAGCTGAAATCGCTGCCGGTCAAGCTCGCCTAGCGGCGCTCAGAACCCGAGCGCGAACTTCGCCTCCTCGGACATCATTTCTGGGCTCCAGGCGGGGTCGAAGACCATCTTCGGGTGGACGGCGTTGACGCCGGGGAGGTCGCCGACGAACTCACGCATCTGCTCGGAGACCTGGGGGCCGATCGGACAGGCTGGGGTCGTCAGGGTGAAGGTGACGTAGACGTCGGAGCCCTCGATGTTGACGTCGTAGACGAGGCCGAGGGAGACGAAGTCGAGGCCGAGCTCGGGGTCGATGACCTCCTCGAGGACCTCGTAGACGTCCTCCTCGGTGAGGGTTTCGTCGGTCGTGGCGTCGGGCGTTGCGGGGTTATCGCTCATGGGTGCATGGTAGCCAGCGGATCAGCGCGGCTCCGGCGGCGGGCCCGCGCCGGCGGGAGCGAGCTCCAGTTGGTACCAGCCGACGTCGCGCCAGGCGCCTTCCTTGAAGCCGATCCCGCGGTTGACGCCGACCAGCTCGAAGCCGAGGCTTTCGTGCAGCCGCTCGCTCGCCTCGTTGGGCAGCGTGATCCCGGCGCAGGCGATGCGGAAGCCGCGCTCGCGTAGGCGCTCGAAGAGCGCCTCGTAGAGGGCGCGGCCGAGCCCCTGGCCGCGGGCGTCCTCCGCGACGTAGACGGAGACCGAGGTGCTCCAGCGGTAGGCCGGCCGCTCGTTGAAGGCGGTTGCGTAGGCGTAACCGGCCACCTCCCCCTCACGCTCCGCGACAAGCCAGGCGTGGCCGGCGCCGTAGCGCTCGATCCGCGCTGCCATCTCCTCCGCGTCCGGCGCCCGCTCCTCGAAGGAGACCGGACTGCCCTCGACGTGCGGCGCGTAGATCGCCGCGCAGGCGGCAGCGTCGCGGGCGGGGTCGGCGTCTCGGATCAGCATGGGTCGGCAATCTAAGTCACTAGGCTGCCGGGCATGAGCGGCGCGGGACAGATCGTGCGGCGGTCGATCGGGGTCGTCTTCTCCGACGGCGGCCTGCTCGCGCTCACCGCCCACCTCCCCGGCGGCGCGGAGGCGCATGGCGAAGAGGAGGTCGCGGCGGTTCTCTGCGACCCCGACGGCGCCCCGCTGCAGTTCGAGGAAGCGCTGCTCTCGACCGAGTACGGCTCCGATCGGGTGCAGCGGCGGGTGACGCTGGAGCTCTGGCCCGACACCGAAGAGATGCGGCCGCTGCGCGGCGCCGGCACCCTGATCAGCTCGGTCTCGGTCCGCCGTGACGGCCTCGACTCGGAGATCGCCTTCTTCCGCTGGTCGGTCGAGGGGCGCGAAGGTCTCGGCACCTACGAGGTCGCCCGGGCCACCGATGGCTGAGCCGCCGACCCACATCACGACCGTCATCTCCGACTTCGGCGGCGTCCTGACGACGCCGCTGCTAGCGGCCTTCGCCGCCTTCCAGGACGACAGCGGAATCTCGCCCGAAAAGCTGGGGCTGGCGATGCGCGAGGGCCTCGCGGAGGGCGAGGAGATCCCCCTCTTCAAGCTCGAGCGCGGCGAGATCAGCGAGGACGAGTTCATCGAGGGGCTCGAAGAAGGGCTCGAGTCGATCCTCGGCCATCGCCCCCACCTCCACCACTTCCGGCAGAAGTTCTGGGGCGCGCTGCATCCGAACGAGCCGATGATCGAGCTGATGCACGCGCTGAAGGCAGGCGGCCTGAAGATGGCGATGCTGACCAACAACGTGCGCGAGTGGGAGCCGCTCTGGCGCTCGATGCTGCCGGTCGACGAGATCTTCGAGGAGATCGTCGACTCCGCCTTCGTCGGCTGCCGCAAGCCGGAACCGCGGATCTACGAGCTGACCCTGGAGCGGGTCGGCGACGCGGCCGAGCAATGCCTCTTCATCGACGACCTCAAGGTCAACTGCGAGGGCGCCGAAGCCGCCGGGATGAGCGCGGTCCACTTCCGCGACAACGAGCAGGCGATCGCCGAGATCCGCACCGCTCTGGGCCGGCCGCCGGCGACCGGCTAAACCCGCTCGCGCTCGACCGGGGCGCCGTTGCCGCCGGGGCTCGGCGCCTCGCGCCAGCGGCGGGCGAAGGGGAGGCGCCAGCTGTGCGGGGCGATCAGGGCGCCGATCTCCGACGGCCCCCAGGAGCCCTGTGGGTACGGTTTCACCGGCGGCGGGTCCTGCAGCAGCGGTTCGGAGACTTCCCAGAGCCGCTCGATCCCTTTCGCCGTCGTGAACAGGGTGCGGTCGCCGATCATCGCGTCGCGGATCAGCCGCTCGTAGGCCTCCACGGTCTCCCCGCCGTAGGCGGTTTCCTCGAGCGAGAACTGCATGCTCGCCTTGTCCAGCACCATCCCCATCCCCGGCCGCTTGCCGTAGAAGGAGAGCGAGACGCGCGAGGACTCGTCGAGGTCGAAGGTGAGGTGGTCGGGGCCGTAGCGGCCGACCCGCGAGTGCTCGGGGAACATCGCCTGCGGCGGCTCGCGGAAGGCGATCGAGATGATCCGCGAGCTTTCCCCCATTCGCTTGCCGGTCCGCAGGTAGAACGGGACCCCGTTCCAGCGCCAGTTGTCGAGCTCGCAGCGCAGGGCGACGAAGGTCTCGGTGCGGGAATCCGGGTCGACACCCTCCTCTTCCCGGTATCCCTCGTACTGACCGCGCACCACCTGTGAGGGCTTGAGCGGCTGCAGGCTGCGAAAGACCTTGTTCTTCTCGTCGGTGATCGGTTCCGGCGCCAGCGCCGTCGGCGGCTCCATCGCGACGAAGGCGAGGATCTGGAAGAGGTGGGTGACGACCATGTCGCGGAAGGCGCCGGTCTTCTCGTAGAAGGCGGCGCGGGAGCCGACCCCGAGCGTCTCGGGGACGTCGATCTGGATGTGGTCGATGTGGCTGCGGTTCCAGATCGGCTCGAAGAGGCCGTTGGCGAAGCGCAGCGCGAGGATGTTCTGCGCCGCCTCTTTGCCGAGGAAATGGTCGATGCGGAAGACCTGCTCCTCGTCGAGGACTTCGTGAACCATCTCGTTGAGCTTGCGGGCGCTGGCGAGGTCGGTCCCGAACGGCTTCTCCATGATCACCCGCGAGCGCTCTGAGAGCCCGCAGGTCTTCAGCATCTGGATCACGTCGGGGGCGGCGGTCGGCGGCACGCTGAGGTAGTGGAGCAGCCGCATCTCCGACCCCAGCTCCCCTTCGGCCCTGTCGACCGCCTCCTTCAGCGCCTGCGGCGCCTGCGCGTGCGGGACGTAGGAGAGCCGGTTGGAGAACTCGTGCCACTCCTCGCCGCCGAAGGCGTGGCGGGCATGCTCGCGGCAAGCGCTTTCGGCGATCGCCCGGAAGCGGGCGTCGTTGATCTCCTCCATCGAGACGCCGATGATCCGGAACTCGGGCATCAAACCCGCCTGGTAGAGCCGCAGCAGCCCGGGCAGCAGCTTCCGCCGCGCCAGGTCGCCGGTGGCGCCGAAGATGACTATCGCTTGCGGGGGAACGTCCACCAAGACGAGACTAGCCCCGACGGTCCCCGGCTAAACAAAAGGCCGGGTCACAGAACCGGCTAGTTGTCGCTGCCGGCGCGGTCCCAGACGTAGAGCTCTAGCGCCTCGGCGGCGAGCTCCATCAGGCGCGGGGGGCCGAGGAGGCCGAGGACCAGCTCCAGCGCGTCCTCCTCGGTGACGCCGGAGTCGACCGCCTCCTCGCCGCGGAAGCCGGCGGCCAGCTTCAGCGCCTCGCGGCGGTTGTCGCCGAGGGAGCCGAAGGCGGCCATGAGGAAGTCGCGGTTGGGGACCGGCTGGCCGGACTCCAGCGAGCCGTGCCAGGCGGCGAGCATCGAGAGGTCGTGCTCGTCGAGCTCGGCGATCGCCTTCGCGTAGTGGACTTCGAGCTCGGACTCGGGGATCTCGTCGACCCAGGCGCGGACCGCCTCGCCGAGCAGCTGGCGCCGCGCCTCGCGGCCGACGGAGTCGGCGATAGCGCGGATTGCGTCGGCGGGGTCTACGAAGCAGAGGGACATCAGCTGGCTGGGAATCTAGAGACGGCCGATGACGCCAAAACATCCCCGCTAAACCCCCACTTTGCGGCGTCGTGGAGCGGGGCTCCGGGGCGGCGCCGGAGCCGTCCCTAGGCTCGGACGGGTGCCGCTGAAGCTGATCCTGGGACCGCCCAACTCGGGCCGCGCCGGCCTCGTCCGGCGGGAGTTCGCCGCCGTCCGCGAGCGCGACCCGGTGCTGGTCGTGCCGACCGTCGACGACGTCTTCTGGTTCGAGCGCGAGCTCTGCGCCAGGGGGGCGCCTTCCGGCGCCCTTCTAGGCGGCGCGGTGATGACCTTTGGGGGCCTGTTCCGCACCGTCGCGACCGCCGCCGGGACGCCGCCGGGCGCCGAGCTATCCCCGGCGCAGCGGCTGCGGGCGATCGCAGTGGCGATCGATCAACGCCGCGGCCGGCTCGGCCCGCTGCGCCGCTCCGCCGCCCGGCCCCGGTTCACGCTCGCCTTCGAGCGCCTGCTCGACGAGCTGCAGGCGGCCGGCGTCGAGCCCGAGACCGTCGAGGCGAGCGCGGCGACGCTCGAAGGCTCCGCCTACCTCAGCGACCTCGCCACCCTCTACGGCGGCTACGAGGAGGTGCGACGGGGGACCGGGCGCACCGACGCCCACGGCATCGCCCGCGAGGCGATCGCCCAGCTTCGCGGCGACGGCTCCTTCTGGGGCGACCGCCCGGTCTTCCTCTACGGCTTCGACGACCTGACCGAGAACCAGTTCCAGCTTCTCGCCGCCTTCGCCCGGCTCGCCGAGGTGACCGTCGCCGTCCCCTTCGAGGAGGGCAGCGCGGCGCTGCTGGCGCGGCGGCGGCTGCTGGAGCGCCTGCGGGAGCTGGAGCCCGAGCAGGAGACGAGGACCGAGGCCGAGCCGGCGAACACCGAGAGCCCGCTGCTCTTCCACCTCGAGCGCTCCTTCGGCGCCGCGCGGCCCGGACGGATGGCGCCGGAAAGCAGCCTCACCCTGTTGCGCTCGGCAGGCACCAGGGCCGAGGCCGAGGCGATCGCCGCCCGCGTCTCCCGTCTGGTCCACGGCCGCGCCGGGGCGGCTGAGATCGCGATCGCGCTCCGCGATCCCTCCCGCCGCGGAGCCGAGATCCAGGCGGCGCTGGAGGCAAACGGGATCGCGACCGCGCTGGAGGCCGAGTTGCCGGTAGCGCGGACCGGCGTCGGCGGCACCCTGATCGCGCTGCTGGAGTCCGAGTTCGGGACGGGACGGGCGAGCGACCTCCTCCGCTATCTGCGCGGCGCCTCCGGCTTCTCGCTCGGCCGGGTCGACTGGTTCGAGCGGCGGCTGCGGCGTCGCCGGGTCCGCGACGCCGAGACGGCGCTGCTGCTCTGGCAGGGGGACGAGGGCGAGCCGCCGCGCGACCTCCTGCGCCTGCGCGCCGCCGCCGAGCGCTCGCCGGCCGAGCTGGCGGCGGAGGTCGCGGCGCTGGCGGGGACGATGGCGGCGCGGCCGCTGCGCGACGCCGAGGACGGGCCGGCGCTGCAGCCCGGCGACGGGGTCGAGCTGCGGGCCGCGGCGGCGATCTCCGGCGCCCTTGCCGACCTCGCCGATCTCGGCGATCTCGCTCCTCGGCCCGAGGAGCTGGCCGGGACGATCGCTGAGCTCGACTTCCGCGTCTGGTCGGGGCCGGTCGAGGGCCGGGTGCGGATCGCCAGCCCCTACCGGCTGCGCGCCGCCCGCTTCGACCACGTCGTCGTCGGCTCCCTGCAGGACGGCGAGTTCCCGCGCCGCGACCGCGGCGGCGACCCCTTCCTCTCCGAGGCGCAGCGGGAGACGCTCGGCCTCGACCCGCGCCGCGACACCGAGGCCGAGGAGCGCTACCTCTTCCACGCCTGCCTGGCGCTCCCCCGCCGCAGCCTCGCCCTCTCCTACCGCGACAGCGACGAGGACGGGGCGGCGACGGCGCGCTCGCCGCTGCTCGACGACGTCCGGGCGCTGCTCGCACCGGCGCCCGACGGCGCCGAGCCGGACCCGGTCGAGGCGGCGATCACGCTCACCCGCGACCTCGCCCGGGTGGTCGCCCCGCTGGCCGAGGCGCCCTCTGAGGTCGAGCTGGCGCGAGCCCTCGCCGCCCACGGTCCGAAGGCGGACGCGCCGGCGCTCCTGGCCGGGGTGGGGATCGAGGATGAGGCGGCGAACCGGATCGCCGCCCGCCTCGACGAGGCCCGCCGGGCCGAGGCGGCTTCGCGCGCGCCCGGGCCGCTGACAAACCCGGCCGCGCTCGAGTCACTCGCCGCGGTCGCCGCTTACGGCGGTACCACCCTGGAGGAGTTCGACCTCTGCTCCTACCGCTGGTTCGCCGGCCACGAGCTCGACCCGCAGCTGCTCGACCCGGTTCCCGACCCGCTCGTCCAGGGCGGGTTGATGCACGAGGCGCTCGACCGCCTATTCAGCGAGCGGCCCGGCGGCGACCCCCTCCCCCGCCCGGACACGCTCGCCGCCTGGAGCGGACGGGGGCGCGAGCTGCTGGCGGCGATCGTCGCCGAGCGCGAGCTCGGCGACCACCCGGCCGAGCGGGCGATGGTGCGGCGGGTCGAGCGGCTGCTCGAGCGCTTCCTCGCCGAGGAGGCCGGGCGCGACCCGGGCGGCTTCGAGCCCTGGCTGCTGGAGGCGCGCTTCGGCGAGCACCCCGACGCCGATCGGCCGGTGCTCGACCTCGGGGGCTGGGGCCTGCACGGCGCCGTCGACCGGGTCGACCGCGCCGGCGACGGCCGCGCCGTCGTCATCGACTACAAGCTCGCCTCCCAGGTCACCCCGCTGGACAAGTTCGAGGAGCGGGCGAAGCTGCAGCTGCCCCTCTACCTGCTGGCGGTCGCCGAGCACTGGGGCGGCAAACCCGCGGGGGCGCTCTACCACCCGCTGCGCGGCACCTCCTCGCGCCGCCCCCGCGGGGTCGTCTCTACCGACGCCGCCGGGGCGCTCGCCGGCTACGGGCTGTACGACAACGACGTCGTCGAGCCCGAGGGGCTGGAGGAGCTGCTGGAGGACTCGCGCCGCCGCGGCGGCGAGATCGTCGCCCGGATGCGGACCGGGGACATCCGCCGCGACCCGGGCCCGCGGCAGGGGCTGCGCGGCCACGACGTCTGCCCCGCCTACTGCACCTTCGCGCCGATCTGCCGCCGCGACCGGGCGCCGCGCTGGGAGCAGGACGAGGGGGACGAGGAACGGTGAGCGCGAAGGTGGCGACGGCGCGGGAGCGAACCCCCGAGCAGGCCGCGGCGATCGCCGTCCGCGGCCGCGACGTCCTGCTCGAGGCCGGCGCCGGAACCGGCAAGACCGGGGTGATGGTCGAGCGCTACTGCCGCCTCGTCTGCGACTCCGGCCTCTCGCCCGACGCGATCCTCGCCTTCACCTTCACCGACAAGGCCGCGGCCGAGCTGCGACAGCGGATCCGCGCCGAGCTGGCGCGGCGAGCCGAGCGCGGCTCCGAGCGCGCGGCGGCGGCGCTGGCCGGGATCGGCGGCGCCTGGATCACGACGATCCACGGCTTCTGCAACCGCGTCCTCGCCGCCCACCCGGTCGCCGCCGGGGTCGACCCCGGCTTCCGCGTGCTCGACGCGCCGGAGACCGGGCGCGCCGCCCGCGAGGCCTTCGATGACGCCCTGGTCGAGTTCCTCGCCGGCGGCGACCGCGCCCGCGAGGAGACCGTCGCCGCCTACGACCTCGAAGGGCTGCGGGCGATGATCGCCGCCGTCCACGACGAGCTGCGCAGCCGCGGCGTCGCCGACCCGAAGCTGCCCGAGCCGCCGCGGCCGGACCCCGAGGCGGCAATCGCCCGGGCGGCAGCGGCGGCAGATGAGTGCCTCGAGGAGCTGCGGGAGAAGAACGGCAAGCGGGGCGAGGCAGACCGCGAGCTGCTGGAACGGGCGCTGGCCCGGCTCTCGGACCCGGCGGCACCCCCCGGCCTCGACGAGCTGCTGGCGCTCGCAACCCGAAGCAAGGCGAAGGCGCTCGCTCCATACAAGGAGGCGATCGACGCCGCCGTCGCGCGGGTCGCCGAGGCGGGCGAGGGCGGCGTCGCCTACGGCCACCTGGCCGAGCTGCTGGAGCTCTTCTCCGCCCGCTTCGAGGAGGCGAAGGAACGGCGGGCGGGAATCGACTTCGAGGACCTACAGGTGCTCGCCGCGCGGCTGCTCGAGCGGGCCGAGATCGGCGAGCACTACCGCGTGCGCTTCCGCCAGATCCTCGTCGACGAGTTCCAGGACACCAACCGGCTGCAGCTGCGGCTGATCGAGGCGCTGCGCGGGCCGCGGACCGAGCTGGTCGTGGTCGGCGACGAGCTGCAGTCGATCTACGGCTTCCGCCACGCCGACCTCGAGGTCTTCCGCCGCCGCCGCGAGGAGATCGACCGCCGCGCCGACGCCGACCTGATGCAGCTGAGCGGCAACTTCCGCTCCCGGCCGGAGGTGGTCGGCGCCGTCAACCTCTTCGGCGAGACCCTGCTCGGCGACGCCTACACGCCGCTGCGAGTCGGCGCCAATCCCGTTCCGTGGTTCCTTTCGCACGCTGAGGGTGCAAAAGGAACCACGGAACCCGCTGTCGAGCTGCTTTTGACCGCCCGCGACGGCTGGGATGCCGAGGGGATCGAGCTGGAACCGGCGATCGACGGCTCGACCCCGCTCAACTGCCTCGCCGAGGCGCGCTCGGTCGCCGAGCGCCTGCGCGAGCTGGCCGACGCCGGCGTGCCGCGGGGCGAGATGGTCGTGCTGCTGCGCGCCTTCACCCACCTCGACGCCTACGAGGACTCGCTCGAACGCGCCGGGCTGCGCCCCTACGTGGTCGGCGGCCGCGGCTACTGGTCCCAGCAGCAGGTCGCCGACGTCTGCGCGCTGCTGGCGGTCGTCGCCAACCCGCTCGACGACCACGCCCTCTTCGGCGCCCTCGCCTCCCCCGCCTGCGCGGTCGCCCCGGACACGCTCTGGCTGCTGCGCCGGGCGGCCGGCAAGCGCCGCCACGTCTGGCCCGCGGTCGAGCGGGCGGCCGGCGCCGGCGAGGCCGAGCTGGTCGAGCCGGAGCGCCTCGAGGGGATCCCCGAGGGCGAGCGCCTGCTCCTGAGCCGCTTCGTCACGACCCTTACGGCGCTGCGCGAGCGCGCCCCGCGCCTGAGCCTGCCGGCGCTGGTCGAGGCGGTCGTCACCGAGACCGGCTACGACCTCGCGGTGCTCTCGCGGCCGGCCGGCGAGGCCCGCTTTGCCAACGTCCGCAAGATGGGCCGGCTGGCGGCCGAGTTCGAGTCCCGCGAGGGGCGCGACCTGCGCGGCTTCCTCGACTTCCTCGCCGCCCGCGCCGAGGGCGAAGCCGAGGCCCAGGCCGCGACCGCCGCCGAGGGCCACGACGGGGTCCGGATCATGACCGTCCACAACGCCAAGGGCCTCGAGTTCGGCGTCGTCGCCGTCCCCGACCTCTCGCGCCGGCTGCTGAACGGCAACCGGGCGCCGCTGCTGGCGATCGGCCGCGAGGAGCAGCCGCGGGTCGGCCTGCGTCTGGTCCGCCTCGGCAGCCCCAAGGTCGACCTCTACGACTACACCGCCCTCTGCGAAGAGGCGGCCGAGCGCGAAGCCGAGGAGGAGCTGCGCCTCTTCCACGTCGCCGTCACCCGCGCCCGCGAGCACCTCGTCCTCAGCGGCGTCGTCAGCCCGAAAGACGGGCGCGAGACGAAGGGCAGGTCGGTGGTCGAGCGGCTGGTCGAAGCGCTGAGGGTGCCGCGCGACGCCGACGCGACCGTGCCGGTGGCGCCGCCGCAGCCGCGGCCGGGACTGGAGGCCGCTTTCGAGCCCTCGGAAATCCGGGTGCGGGTCAACCTCCCCTCGCCGGAGCGGGCCGCCGAGCTGCGGCAGCTGCGCCGCGAGGACGCCGGCGAACGCTCGCTCGGTGAGGGAACGCCGCCGCTGGTCGAGCGCAAGCCGCCGATCGTCCCCAGCCGCCCGCTCTCCTACACCGCGATCTCCGCCTACGAGGAATGCGCTTATCGCTTCTACATGGAGCGGGTGCTGGGGCTGGCGCGCATCGAGACGCGGCAGCAGGGTGACGGCGAGCCCTCGGCGCGTGAAGAACGGACTGCTCGCGGGGCGGCGGTGCACGCGCTGCTCGAGTGGAGTCAGGCGCACGGGTGGGCTGAGCCGAGTGAGGAGTTGGCGCTGCGACATGGGGTGGCTGCGGGGGTGGGGATGGGTACCCCCTCTCCGGACACATCTCGCCAATGGCTCGCTGTTGAGTGTCCTGAGAGGGGGTACCCATCCCCACTGCCAGCGGCGGAGTTGATCGAGCCTGTGCAGAAGTGGATTGACTCTCCCTTGCGCGAGCGGATTACTGCCGAAGCGACGCGGGTTCGAGCCGAGGTGCCCCTATTGCTTGGAATTGGTCACACGGTCCTCCGCGGCTCGATCGATCTTTTGGTCGAGCGAGAGGGCGAGGCGCCTTTGGTTATCGATTACAAGACCGACCGCCTCGGTGGTGCCGACCCGGCCGAGAGGGCCGGGCACTACGAGATTCAACGCTCGATCTATGCGCTCGCGGTCGCCGAGGCGCTTGGTGTTTCGGAGGTCGAGGTCGCTTATGTCTTTTTGGAGCGGCCGGATGAGCCGGCGGTTACGAGGCTCGACTCATCCGCGATGGCGGCTGCCCGGGCGAAGCTCGAAGAGCCGATCACGCGGATCGGCCGGGGGGAGTTCCCGGTTGCGGCGCCGGAGGAACGGGATTGGGCGCTTTGCCGGGGCTGCCCGGCGCTACGGGGTCTCTGCTCCGGCCCCGGAGGCGTCGAGGCGGACCGCCAGGTCGTCGAGGCGTAGCTCCTTCAGGCCCTCGCCGACCTCGTCGAGCTCGCCGGCGCAGTAGTTGACGAGCTCCTTGCCCTCCTTGCAGAGCTCGAGCGTCTCGCGCAGGCCCGCCTGGCCGGAGTCGAGCCGGTCGATGATCTCCTCCAGCCGCTCGACCGCGGCCTCGTAGGAGTCAGGCTGCGCCGTCACGCTCAGGTCTCGCTCGGACTCGTCCATCGCTGAAGCGAAGGCTAATGCGCTCGGCGGCGCTGGCCTCCCCGGCGCTGGTCAGCGGCTCACCCTCCGTCCCCTCAACGAGGGCGTAGCCGCGCTCCAAGGTGCGCTCGGGTTCGTGCGCGCGAAGGGTCACCGTCGCCTGCCGCAGCGCTTCCCGCCGTTTCTCCATGTCGGCCCCGACCGCGCGCCGCCGCGCCCGCTCCAGGACCACGGTCCCGATCCGGCGCTGCGAGGAAGCGCGGTCGGCGAGGCCGCGTTCGGAGGCGGCGCGGATCTCGCGGATCTTCTGGTTGAGGAAGGAGCGCTGGCGCTGCAGCGCCCGCGCCGGCCCCCGCGCCAGCTGGCCGAGGTGGCGGGAGCGGCTGGCGATCGCCCCCTCCCCCGTCCTCCGCAGCGCCTGCGCGCAGCGCTCCAGGCTCTCCCGTGCCGCCAGGCAGTCGAGCGGCACCGCCGCCTCCGCCGCGTGGGTCGGGGTCGAGCAGGCGACGGCGGCGACGTCGTCGATCAGGGTGCTGTCGCGCTCGTGGCCGACGGCGCTGACGACCGGCACCCGCAGCATCGCCACCGTGCGGCAGAGGGTCTCGTCGCAGAAGGCCCAGAGGTCGGCGAGGCTGCCGCCGCCGCGGGTGACGACGATCGCCTCGACCTCCGGCCGCGCCGCCAGGTCCTGGATCGCCATCGCGATCGCCGGCGCCGCCCGCCGGTCCTGAACCGGCGCGAAGGCCCAGATCACGGTCCCCTCCCAGCCGCGCCGCGCCAGCCCGGCGACGAGGTCGCGCCGCGCCGCGCCGCTCTCGGCGGTGACGACGCCGATCGTCTTCGGCAGCCGCGGCCGCCGCAGCTGCCGCTGCAGCTCGAACAGGCCCTCCGAGCGCAGCTGCTTGCGCAGCGCCTCCAGCCGGGCGATCAGGTCTCCCTCCCCGGCCAGCCGCACCTCGGTGGCGCGGAAGCAGAAGCTCGGCGAGGCCTGGCCGCCGCCGGGGTAGTAGTCGGGGCCGCCGGCGATCACGACTTCGGCGCCGTCGCGCAGCGCCCCCTCGCTCAGCCCGGCCTTCTCGAGGTCGTTGAGCCAGATCGCGCAGGGGACGGCGCCGTCGCCGTCGCGCAGCTCGAAGTAGGCCTGGACTTTGCTGCGGCCGACCCCGGTCACCTCGCCGATCAGCTGCACCCGCGCCCGCTTGCGCATCTCCTCCTGGAGCTTGCGCGCGTAGGCGCCGACGGCAAAGGGGCCGGGAAGGCTCATAGAGCTAAGGCTAGAGAGAAGCCCGGGTGGGTCAGATGACCTGCTGCCAGCGTTTGGCCCAGGCCTTCAACTCGCGGAGAGCCGGGTCCAGTTCCTGCCCCATCGCGGTCAGCGAGTAGGTGACCCGGACGGGGGTGCCGGCTTCAACCTGCCGTTCGACCAACCCTTCTTCCTCCAGCTCCCGCAGCCGCTGCGAAAGCAACCGATCCGAAAGCCCCGGAATCGCCTTTCCAAGCTCCGCGTAGCGCATCCCACCATCGGTGAGAGCGAAGACGATCGCCCCCGTCCACCGCTTCCCGATCAGCTCGATCGCGCGATGGAAATGCGGACAAACGGCCGCTGACCTCTCGCCCTCGCTCTGCGTCAACCGGACCTGCTCCATCGCTTTCGGAGCTTACTGAACGTAAGTGGTCGGCTTTTCAGGCCATTTGCCGAGGGTCATCCGGTGCAAGGCCCGGTGTCCACTTCCCCAGCCGTATGCCCCAGCGCTTCCCGCACCTGCTCGGCCGGAATCGCAAAACCCCCCACAGGCCCGCTGGTGGTAGCCGCGAAAACCGTGCCGACAACCTCCCCCCGGGGATCGACCAGCGGCCCGCCGGAGTTGCCGCTCCGCACCGATCCGCTCAGCGCCGTGATCGTCCGCTCGACCGGCCCGTTGCCGTAGGAGTCCTCGCTGATCGTCGCCCGCGTCTCACCGAGCCGGGCCGGCGAGAGCGAGTAGGGCCCGTTCTCCGGGTAGCCGAGGACCGCCGCGTCCTCCCCCACCCGGCGCCTGTCGCTGATCGGCAGCACCGGCAGCGCCGCCCCGACCTGCAGCAGCGCCAGGTCCTGCCGCGGCTCGTAGTAGATCGGCGTCGCGTCGAGCTCGGCCCCGTCCTGGGTGGTGACGGTGGTGTCGTCGGCGCCGGCGACGACGTGGGCGTTGGTGGCGATGACGCCCGGCGCGGCCGCCCAGCCCGAGCCCTCGATCCCCAGCCCGCAGGCGGTGCTGAGGACGCGGACGACCGAATCGCTGGCGTGGAGGACCTCGGGGTCGGAGGCGATCCTCTGGTTCGGGCGGGCGACCGGGGCGGCGGGACCGAGTACCGTCGGCGCCGGGTCGACCCGGTCGAGCGCGTTCAGCAGCGGCCCGCTCGGCGGCAGCACGTCGTTGAGGCTGCGGAGGATCAGCGACTGCTGGATGTCGGCCCGCAGCTGCGTGGTCGAGGGGGCGTGCAGGAGGACGGCGCCGAAGACCCAGGCGAGGCCGAGGGCGACCGAGGCGATCAGGGCGGCGCCGCCGGCCCCGTCGGCCGCCTGCAGGAAGGGCCGGTTGACGAGCCGTTCGCGCAGCCCGAGGGCGAAGCTCTCGACCGTCACCGCCATCAGCGCCCCGACCAGCAGCGCCCCGAGGGCCGCGAAGAGCGGCGCGTAAGGCGAATGCGAGCCCTTGGTCAGGAGCAGCGGCGCGATCCTGCTGCCGGCGAAGGCGCCGACGCCGAAGCCGACCAGGGTGAGGGCGCCGACGATCAACCCCTGCCGATAACCCCATAGTGCAAGGGCAACCGTGAACGCCAAAATCGCCCAATCCAAAACGGTCACCCGCTGAATAGAAGCATGCCGCCAACCCCTCCTTTACCTTTCGGCCGTGAGTTCGATCCCCACTGAGGCGGAGCGCCGCCGCCGCCTCGTCACCCGGACGCTGCCGCTGGCGCTCGTCGCCCTGGTCGCCTTCATCGTCGGCGTCAGCGCCGGAACGGGCGGCTCGCCGGAGAAGGAAGCCGCGCAGCGATTCGCCAAGGCCTGGGAGGCAAAGAACTTCAAAGCGATGTACGCGGAGCTGAACGAAGCCTCACGGGCGCGGGTCAGCCGCAAGGAATTCGAAGCGGCCTATCGCGAAGCCCAAGAGGTATCGACGGCACGGGAAGTCGACGCCGGCTCGGCCGGGGACGCCGAAGACGGCAGCGGCGGCAAGGTCGTCCCGGTGGAGGTCACGGTCGGCACGGTCGCCTTCGGCGAAGTCGAAGGAGAGGTCGCGATCCCCTTCGCCGACGGCGGCGTCGAATGGAGCCCGAACCTCGTCTTCCCCGGGCTCGAAAAGGGCGAGGAACTGGCAGCCGACGTCGAACTGGCCGAACGGGCGCCGATCCTCGCCCGCGACGGCACCGCCCTCGCCGAAGGACCGGCCGAAGAACGGGAACACCCGATCGGCAGCGCCGCGATCGACGTCACCGGCGAAGTCGGCGAAGCCTCCGAAGAAGACCAGGCGGCGCTCTCCCGCCACGGCTTCCCGCCGGAAACGCCGGTCGGGATCAGTGGCCTCGAGCGCGCCTTCAACACCCGCCTCGCCGGCAAGCCCGGCGGCTCGCTGCTGGCGGTCGCCGAAGACGGCTCCACGGTCCGCACCCTGGCGAAGTCGAAGCCGCAGCCGGGGGCGCCGGTGAAGACGACGATCGACCCCGACCTGCAGGAATCCGCGGTCTCGGCCCTGGCCGGCCGGGTCGGCGGCGTCGCCGTGCTCGACGCGCGCAAGGGCGACGTCCGGGCGCTCGCCGGCCAGGCCTTCTCGGCCCCGCAACCCCCCGGCTCGACCTTCAAGGTCATCACCACCACGGCGGCGCTGGAAGCGGGCGCGGTCGGCCTCGACGACGAATTCGAAATCACCAACGGCGTCAACGTCGGCGGCCGCTTCCTCAACAACGCCAACGGCGAGTACTGCGGCGGCAGCTTCCGCGAAGCCTTCGCCGAGTCGTGCAACGCGGTCTTCGCCCCGCTCGGCCCCGCGGTCGGCAACGACAAGCTGGTGGAAACGGCGGAAGCCTACGGCTTCAACTCGCCGCCGACGCTCTACGCGCCGGAGATCGTCAAGGAAGTCGACCCCGAAGAATCGACGATCCCCACCGAGATCGGCGAAGAAATCGACCTCGGCGTCTCGGCGATCGGCCAGGGCGAAGTGCTGGCGACGCCGCTGGAGATGGCGAGCGTCTCGCAGACCGTCGCCAACGACGGCGTCCGGCTGCCGAACTCGATCGTCCTCAACCCGAAGCTGCGGCCCGACGCCGAGCCGGTGCGGGTGATGTCCGAGCAGACGGCAAATGAACTGACCGAACTTATGATCGGCGTCGTCGTCGAAGGGACCGGTACCGCCGGCGCAATCCCCCAGGCCCAGGTCGCCGGCAAGACCGGCACCGCCGAGCTGGGGCCGAAACCGGGAGAAGAGAATTCCGACAACCCGGTCCAGATCAAGGACGCCTGGTTCACCGCCTTCGCGCCGGCCGAAAAGCCGCGGCTGGCGGTCGGGGTGCTGCTGATCGAAGCCGAAGCGGCGGGCGGCGAAGTAGCGGCCCCGATCGCCTCGGAAATCCTCTCGGCCGGCCTCTAGAGGTCGAGGGTCACTTCGGCGCCCTCTTCGTCCCCTTCGCCGGGGATGTGGAGGGTGAGCGGCCGGTTCTGGGAGGCAGATTCCGGCAGCAGGAAGAGCGCCAGCGAGCCCTCGATCGCGCCCAGCTGGGCGGTGGTGTCGAGTTTCGGCACCTGTTCTTCGGCTTCGACTTCGCCGTCGAGCTCGAGGGCGTAGATGCTTTCGCTCGGCAGCACCTCGAATTCGTTCTCGTCGCTGTCGGTGATCGTCAGCGTCGAGGGAAGCGGCTGCGGTTCGTCGCTTTCGTTCTGGACTTCGAAGAAGATGCCGAAGTAGGTTTCGCCCTCCTGCGGTTCGGGCTGGCCGACCAGGTAGGCCTCGTCCTCGCTGTCGTTCGGGTTCAGGTACCGCGAGAAGGTGACGTTGTACTTGAGATCGCCGAGCTCGACCGACTGTCCCTCGGCGACCGACTTCGAGTCGCTCTCGTAGCCGCAGGCGGAGACGCCGACGGCGAGCAGCAGCAGCGCCAGGAGGGCGAGCAGCGACAGCAGTGGGCGGCGGTGGAGGGACATGCGGCGGCGCGGAGTCTATATAGACCTAGGGGATGCCGGTCGCGTAGCGGTTGCCGCCGGCGACGGCGATGCGGTCGGGGACGGTCTGGTCGGACTCGAGCTCGTCGCGGAGGCGGCGCAGCGCCCGCTTCCAGCCGCGCGCCTGCCAGATCGAGCCGGCGCTGAGCAGCTCGAGGCCGCGATCGACCGGCCCCGGCTCGGTCCAATGCGAGACCCGGACCAGGGTGAGGCCGCCGGGCGCCTCCTTCAGCTCCCAGACGGTGTGGTTGGGGATCCGGTTGCCGCGCCCGCCCAAGCCTTGCTCGACGATCCGGAACGGCTCCTCGAGCGCGGTGATGCGGGTGTCCATCCAGACGCTGCGCAGCGGGCCCTTGGCGCGGAACCGGGCGCCGGCGCCGACCCCCGCGGACTCGATCCGGGTGAGGTGGAAGCCGGTGAGGAAATGGTCGATGAACGAGGGTCTGGCGGCGAGGTCGGCGAGCGCCTCGAAGGCGCGCTCGCGGGAGACGTCGATTTCGATTTCGGCGCTGATCGGTCCCATCGGAGCGCCGATTCTATGGCTCCCGGCCCCACGCCGACCGCGTCAACCTATTTGAGTGACAGCGGTTTGGGGCCCGGGTAGTATCGATTGTGACCCTTTAGGAAGGAGAGGTTTCCCATTTTCAACAGCGCCGGCACCAGCCCTGCCGGTGAGGCCTACGCCACCGGCTCGGTGCCCGGAGAGGGCACTTACTTCTGCCTGGTCTGCGGTACCCAGGTCTCGCTGCGCGAGACCGAGGCCCTACCGAACTGCTCCCACTGCGGCGCCTCGCGCTTCCGCCGCGACTCGATCTTCTCGGCCCTGCAGGAGCACGGCACGCCGACCGTCGAATTCGCGATCAGCGCCACCCACGAGCCGCCGGTCTGGCTCGACGACGCCCGGGCGCAGCTGACCGAGCCGGGCCTCTACCTGGTAGCCAGGGAGCGCGGCGAGATCATCAGCTTCCGCCTCGAGCAGGGCTGGTCCCGGATCGGCCGCTGCTCCACCGCCGACGTCTGCCTCGACGACCCCAGCATCTCCCGCCGCCACGCAATGCTGGCGCTGGAAGCGGGCAAGCCGCCGAGGATCCTCGACGACCGCAGCCTCAACGGGGTCCTCGTCAACGGCCGCAAAGCCGACGTAGCCGAGCTGAAGCCAGGCGACGAGCTCGCCATAGGCCGCTACCGGCTGTACCTGCTTCAGGTCTGAGCACCGAGTCCGCGAAAACCATCCCCCACGGATGTTTCTCGCGGACTCGGCGTCAGCGCGCCTTTTCCGGCCACCGCCCCGCCTACGATGCGCCGGTGAGCACCATGCCTCCAGACGATCCTGAGCGGCCCGAGGGCGAGGAGGCGATCTCCGCCTCCGCCGAGCGCGCCCGCGCCGAGCTCCACGCCGAGATCGAGCGCGTCCGCCGCGGCGTCGAGCAGATGCTCGACGCCGAGAACGCGCCCCTCAACAGCGACCTCCGCCGCGAGCTCGACACGATGCAGGAGGACCTCCGCCGCTACGTCAAGACCCGCATCCGCAAATCCCAGAAGCGAACCGACCGCCGAGTAACCCGCTTAGAGGACCGCACCGAGGTCCTCGAAAAGCGCCTAGACAGCATCGACGCCGAGCGCCGCCTAGCCGAATGGCGAATCCACTCCGACACCGAGCGAATGCTCGACGGGTTGCTGCAGGAGGTACGGGGCATTGCGGACCGGCTGGAAGGGAAGCCCCCTCCGCCGGCCCTTTGACTACTCGGTCGAGATACTCGGGTCCGCCTGGACCTTGAGCGGGACGATCATCAGGAAGTTGCTCGTCGCGTCGGCGGCGAGGTTGAGGACTCGGTCGGCCTCTTCGTCCTGGGCGGTTGCCTTGAGTTCCTTCGCGTAGCCGCCTAGGAGGTCGTCGATGTCGATCAGGGCCTCGGCGTCTAGGTCTTTGAGTTCGACTTTGGCTCCCCTGCCGAGGCGGCGTTCTATGGCGGAGCGGTCGATGCCGAAGGCGTTCTGGCGGACGTAGACGCGGCCGCCGGTCATGCCGGCGCAGGCCCAGGGGCCGATGTCGCCGAGAACTATGGCCCGGCCGCTGGTCATGTACTCGAAGGCAAATCCCTTGGCGTTGGCGCGGTCGGCCAGCGCTCCACGGCTGTCGTCGATCGGGCCCTCGGGCTCGCCCGCCAGGACCACGTCGGCACCGGAAAGGCGAATGCAGAAGCGCGAGTCGGCGCTTCCCTGGACGTGGAGCTTGCCGCGCTGCGCCCCGTAAGCGAAGGACTTGCCGACCGAGCCGTTGAGACGCTTGCCCTTGGCCCCCTTGCCCTTGAGGATCGAGATCGAGCCGCCCAGCATCGTCTTGCCGACGCCGTCCTGGGCCCCGCCCTCGACGCGGATGTTGACGCCGTAGGAGTTGAAGGCACCAAGGCCCTGGCCGGCGACCGAGCCGCCGTTGAACTCGAGGCTCGCGAGCTCGTCCCCTTCGGCGCCGGCCGGGCCGTCGTCGAAGATCCGCCAGCGCGCCAGCGCCCCCGCCAGCTCGGTCCCGAGCACGCGGTCATTGGCGTCGGTCGCGCGCGGGAACTGGCTGCGGACAGGGCCATTACCGCCACCGCCGCAGACTTCTGGCGCCAGCGCCGCGATCTGGCTCGAGGCCTCCTTCGCCTCCATCCGGATCGGCCGCGCCATCACCAGGCCGGCTTCGGCCCGTGCCTCGTTCTCCTCCGCGACCGGCAGGTCGAGCGGTTCGAGGTCGAGGTGCTCCTCCAGCGGTTCGATCAGCGGCGTCAGGTCGATCGAGTCCTTGTTCGCGACCTGCTCGAGCAGGTCGTAGCGGCCGACCAGGTCCTGCGCCCTTTCGTAGCCCAGCGAGGCGACCACCTGCTTGACCTCCTCGCCCATCGAGGAGAAGAAGCGGGCGCAGCTTTCGGCGGCGCGGTCGACCTCCTGCGGGGTGAACTTCTTCAGCCCGTGGGCCTGCGCTTCCTCCGGCGTCTCGATCTGGGTCGCGATGCCGACGTGGCAGGTGTCGAGCTGGCAGCCGCGGCAGATCGTGCAGCCGAGGCTGACCATCGCCAGGGTGCCGAAGCCGACGCGGTTGGCACCGAGGCAGTGCAATTTGACGATGTCGTGGCCGGTCCGGTAGCCGCCGTCGGCCCAGATCTCGACCCGGTTGCGCAGCCCGGCCTCCATCAGCGCCCGGTGCACGGCGCGGGTGCCGATGTCGCTCGGCAGGCCGACGTGGCGCAGCGCGTGCTGGCGCGCGGCGCCGGTCCCGCCCTCGAAGCCCGAGAGGGTGATGATGTCCGCCCCGGCCTTGGCGATGCCGAGTCCGATCGTGCCGATGTTCGGCACCACCGGCACCTTGACCGAGACGCGGACGTCCGGGTTGACGGTCTTCAGCTCGTCGATCAGCTCGGCCAGGTCCTCGATCGAGTAGAGGTCGTGGTTGTTGGAGGGCGAGATCAGGTCGGTGCCCGGCGCCGCGTTACGCGCGGCGGCGACCTTCTCGGAGACCTTCTTCCCGGGCAGGTGGCCGCCCTCGCCGGGCTTGGCGCCCTGGCCGATCTTGATCTCGGCGACGTAGGAGCTGTTCAGCATCTCCGCCGAGACGCCGAAGCGGCCCGAGGCGACCTGCTGGCCGCGCCATTTGCGGTACTGCCCGTACATGTCGCGGATCTCGCCACCCTCGCCGTTCATGCAGAGGATGTTGGTCGCCTTCGCCGCGTCCGCGTAGGCACGGAAGGCCGACTCCGACTGCGAGCCGAAGCTCATCGAGGAGATCACGATCGGGTAGTCGTGGTGGCCGACGCCGGCGTCGACGTTCGCCGGGTCGACGGCCGGGCGGTCGCCCTTCAGGCCCATGATGTGGCGCATCGAGATCGGGCTCTGCTTCTCCAGCTCGCGGACTTTCTCCGAGTAGTCCTCGTAGCTGCCGGTCCCGTTCGCGGTCGCGATCGCCGCCTTGTAGACCTTCGGGTAGAAGCGGAACGTCTTCGCCGGTTTCGCTGCCGAGTCGTCACCGCTGAGCGCGTGGGCGCGGGCGTTGGTGTCCTCGTCGAGGTCGGCAAAGCCGGTCCCCGCCTTCTCCGAGGCAGCGTAGAACTCGGTCTGGAAGATCTCCGCCAGCTCCGGCTTGATCCCGATCGAGCTGAACTGGCGCGCGTAGCCGCGGACCTCGTGGATGCCGATCGTCGAGATCACTTTCTCGATCCCTTTGCGCAGCGCCGCGCAGAGGTTGGAGACGTCGGACTCGTAGTCCTCGACGCAGATCACCTCGACCATCGTGTACGGGCAGACGCCGTTGGCGCCGAGCCCGAGGGCGAGCATCACGTCGTGGACGTTGCGGATCGCCGCCGAGCGCAGGACGAGGCCGCAGCGCCGGCGCAGGTTGACTTCGCCGGGCTCGACTTTGAACTGCTTCAGCGCCTGGTCGACCGCCGAGGTCGCCAGGTGGGGGTCGAGGTAGCGGCGCTCGGCGTCGTAGACGGTGCGGTCGGTGAGGACCAGCAGCTCGCAGCCGTTGCGGACCTTCTTCACCGCCTCCTGCTTGATCCGCTCGATCGCCCCGCGGGTCGTCTCCGACTCCAGCAGGGAGATGTCGACGGCGGCGGCACGGCCGCGGAACTCCTCCCAGAGGTCCTCGAGCAGGTAGGTGTCGTGGTCGCAGGCGATCTTCCGGTACGCCTGGTCCGCCAGCGGCGCCAGCTCGTGGTGGCCGCCGAGGATCACCGGGAACCCGGTTTCGACGCTGCCGGTGTCCTCGCCGGCGTCGTCGGGCGAGGGCCGGCGCCCGAAGAGGGTGCGGGTCGAGAAGTGCTCGAGCTCTCGTTCGCGGTCGAGCGCCGGGTTGGTGACGACGGCGACCGTCTCCTTGAAGTAGTCGGCGAGGTTCTGGCGCTCGGGCGAGAGCGCCGCCAGCGGCCCGTCGTAGCCGAGCGAGCCGACCGGCTCGGCCCCGTTGGAGGCCATCTGCTGGACGAGTTTGACGTCGTCGCGCTGCCAGCCGAAGCCGGCGAGGACGCGGTCGGAGACCTTGACCGGCTCCTCGGGGCCGGCGTCGGAGTAGCCGGGTACGTCCTGGCCCTCGAGCGGGCCGCCGGTCTCCAGCGCCCGCTCGTAACCGGCGACGGCCTCGGCGCCGTTCCGCGCCAGCCAGCGGTCGCGGACGATCCGCAGCATCTCGTCGTGCGGGTGCAGGGTCGAGGCGCGGGCGCCGCGGTCGATCAGCACCATCGCTTTCTCGCCCGGGGCGAGCGGCTTCGGCTCGGAGACCATGCTTGCCACCGAGACGACGCCCGGCTCGGAGCTGAAGACGAAGTCGTTCTCGCTCTCGACCTGCCAGAGCGGGCGCAGCCCCATCGCGTCGGCGGAGAAGACGCACTCGTCGGACTGGCGCGCGATCAGCGCCACCGGGCCCTGTGCGAACGGGCCCATCGTCTGGTGCAGGTACATGTAGAAGGCGTGCAGGTCCTCCGGGAGGCCGCGGATCTCCTCGACGATCGGCGGCACCACCATCTCCATCGCCTCGGCGAGGCTGAAGCCCTCGCGGCTGACCAGGGTGTCGATCGTCCGGTTCAGGTCCTGCGAGTCCGAGGAGCCGGGCTGGATCGGCACCGCCAGCATCTTCGCCTCCTGGCGCAGCTGCTGGATCGTGTTGATCTCGCCGTTGTGGCCGAGGACCGAGAACGGCTGCACCCGTTTGAACGAGGGCCAGGTGTTGGTCGAGTAGCGGTTGTGGCCGAAGCAGCCGATCGTCTCGAAGCGCGGGTCGCGGAGGTCCGGGTAGTACTCGCCGAGGACGTTCGGAGCCCCCATCACCTTGTAGACGCAGGTCGTGGCGGAGAAGGAGGGGACATGGACGTCGAGCTCTTTCTCCAGCGCGATCATCAGGTCGAAGAGGACCGCGTCCCGGCAGCCGGCGTCGGGGACGAGGCCGGCGAGCTGCCAGAAGATCGGCTCCTCCTCGCGGGCGGTCGGCCCGAGGGCGGGCGAGTTGACGACGCCGATGCGCTCGGCGAGGACGCGGAAGCCGCCCGAGGCGAGCAGCTCGCGGGCGTCGTGCTTGATCCGCTCGGCGTCCTGGGAGCGCTCGATGAAGACGTGGGCGACGGCGAAGGCGTCGTCGGTCGCCAGCGAGGGGTCGTGGCCGCCGGTGCGGACTTCCTCGGCCCAGATCTTGCGCGGGATGTCGAGCAGGAGGCCGCAGCCGTCACCCTCGCCGTCGACGTTGCCGGCGCGGTGGAGCATCTTCTGCAGGGCGGGAATCGCCAGCTCGATCGGTTCGTGGCTCGGCGTCGCGTCCTTGCGGACCGAGGCGTAGATGGCGCAGGCGTCCTTGTCCTCGACGCTCGGCGGCGAAACCAAGGGGCGATAGGGGCGCTCTGGCGAGTAGCGCTCGACCTGAGCGCGGCGATCGGACTGGGTCTTCAATTTTGACCTCCCGGGTTCCACGCCTTCTTCGAGCGGGCGCGCGACGGGGTTAACGAGTTACGGGATTATAGGGACCAGGGTCAAGCCCAAGACATCGGTTCGTAGCCGCCGTCCGGCTCGACACCGATCAAAAGCGCGGTAATTGGGGCATTCGAGCGGTTCAGGATCGTCCGCGTCGCCGCCGGCTCGATCGAGGCGAAGGTGCCGGCCGGTGCCGGGTGCTCCTCGCCGTCGAGCCGCAGCACCGCCTCGCCCTCGAGGATCACGTAGAGCTCGACCTGGCCGCTCTGCGCCTCGTCGTGCTCGGGGATCTGGCCGCCGGGAGCGAGCTCGACCAGGTTGTAGCCGAAGGCGGTCGTCCCGCAGGCTTTGCGCGCCAGCAGCCAGGTCGCGTCGCCCGACCCCTCCATCCGCTCGAACTCGTCGCGGTGCTTGATCGTGTAGTTGGCAGGCATTACGTTCGACCCTAACTCCCGATGACCAGTCAGAGCAAGGACTCAGCCGAGGCACTGCAGGAGGCGATCGACCGCTACAACGCCGCCTGGAACGACCATGACCTCGACGCGATCATGGCAATGCACGCGCCGGACATGGTCTTCGACAACCACACCGCGGGCGAGTCGGCCGAAGGCGATGAGGTCCGCGCCCACATCGGCTCGATCTTCGAGACCTGGCCCGACATCGAATTCACGACCCGCCGCCTCTACCTGCGACAGGGCCTCGTCGTCCAGGAATGGACCGCCTCAGCCACCCACGCCAACACGATGCGCCGCGGAGACCTCGTCGCCGAGCCGACCGGGGAGCCGGTCGAATGGGACGGCCTCGACGTCATCCCTTTCGAGAACGGCCTCGTCAAGCGCAAGGACGTCTACTCCGACAGCGTCTCGATCCTGCGCCAGGTGGGGCTGCTGGACTAGGCGTGTCGACTTAGGTGCCCTACGGGGTCAAAAAGTCGACACTCCCTTCAGCGGCTCCAGGTGGGTTCGAACGCTTCCTTGACGAGCGTCTTCGGCTTGCCGCCCGCGTAAGGGACCGTCTGAACCCTGTGGTTCTTGAGGCCGGGGTCGAAACCGCCGTTGAAGCCGAGGACGAGCTTGCCATCGGCGGAGAGGTCGGTGCCGACGAAGCCGCTCTCGCCCGTACCGGCGACCGGCCGCTGGGCGCCCGTCTTCGGATTGACGGTTACCGCGTAGCTCGTGTCCTGGCCCTCGAACTCGGTCAGAAGGCGCTTGCCGTCAGCGGACCAGTCGGTCGGAAACAGGCCCTGGAGCAGTGGCGGCACTTTGGTGTGGGTGAGACGTTTGGCCTGGCCACCGTGGAAATCCATCAGGAAGAGCTCGTTCTTCGGTCCATAGCGGCGGTTTTTCCCTTCGACTGCCTTGACGAAGACGATTTCACCCTGCGGACCCCAAAGGGGATCTAAGGAGTTGTGGTCGTGGGTGAGCTGCATCGGCTGTCCGCCGGCGATCGCAACGCTGAAGATGTCGCTGCGCGGTGGGTACCGTTCGCGTCCGGCCTTGGCGTAGACCAAAGTTTCGAACGGAGAGTCGAGGTCGAAGGGATACGGCATCGGCGCGAAGCTGAAGCCGCTGAAGAATCCTTTTGCGACAACCCGCTGCGTGCCGCTGGGGACATCGATCAGAACCAGGGTGCGCTTGCCGAGTTCCGGACCGCGAAGCGCCGCAAGCGTTTTCGAGTCGGGCGACCAGGTCAGGTAGAAGGCTTCGCGGAAGTTGCTCATCAGCGTCTTCCCGGGACCGCCCGAGGCGGGAGCCAGCTTCAGTTCCTGCCTGTTTTTCGGGCCTTCGTGCAGGTAGGCGACCCAAGAGCCGTCGGGGGAGACTCGTGGGTCGTGGCCGCTCTCGACCTTCCTCGCCCCTGACCCGCCATCGGCGGCAACGTAGACCGTCGCGTTGAACGGGTTCTTGACGTAGGCGAGCGTCGCGCCAGCGGTCGCCGGCAGAGCGAGCAGCGCGGCAAGGACGAGAACGGGAAGGAGCAGCTTCAGCTTCGGGAAGGTCGGCATGCGCGCGATCCTAATCCCGACCGCGGCGACTCAGGGCCCGACGATCGCCGCGGCTACCAGTCCGCCACTCACACCGATGAACGAGACGACCGCCAGCGCCCGGTACCAGAGCCGCTGGTCCACCTCCGGTTCGAAGGCGAGGGGGACGAAGAGGAGAGGGTTGACGAAGGTGCCGAAGACGAGCGCCGCGGCGACCGCGGTCGGCAGGTCCGGCACCGCCAGGCCGACGCCGATCAGGATCAGGCCCATCACCACGTAGTCGAGGTGGACCTGGCGGATCCGCTGTGGGGCGACGACGCCGATCCGCCGCAGCTACTCCGGCTTCTCGCCCCGGATCACCATCGCCCAACCGAGCAGGCCGCCGAGCGCCAGCTCGACCAGGCCGATCCTGATCACCCAGTACATCGGCTAGAGCTCGGGGACGTCGGCGCCGAGCGGGTCGAACGGCAGCCGCCGGACCTCGGCCCAGCCGCCGCAGCGCTCCTCCAGCGCCGTGGCGACGTTGCCGGCGTCCTGCCAGGTGGTCCAGACGAGGACGGTCGGGCCGGCGCCGGAGATCGTCGCCCCCAGCGCCCCCAGGTCCCGCGCCGAGTCGACGATCTCCATCGAGCGCGGGTAGAGGTCGCGGCGGCGGTCCTGGTGGATGCTGTCCCGCAGGCCCCGCGCCAGCAGGTCGAGGTCGGCGCTGCGCAGCCCCAGGACCAGCATCGCCGCCGCGGAGACGTTGGCAACGGCGTCATGAAGCGGAATCTCGCTCGGAATCGCTTCGCGCGCCAGCTGAGTGGACACCTCCTCAGAGGGGATCACGACAATCCCCTCCAGCCCCTCGGGCGGATCGAAGCGCGCCGCGGTCTGCACACCATCGGCGCCCAGCCCGCAGATGACGAAGCCGCCGTAGATCGCCGCGGCGACGTTGTCGGGATGCCCCTCGATCGCCCTCGCCCGCGTCAGCATCTCTTCCTTCGAGAGCGCCAGCTCGTAGAGGTGGTCGGCGGCGTAGAGGCCGGCGACGATCGCCGCCGCGCTCGACCCCAGCCCCCGCGCCAGAGGGATCTCGCTGCGCAGCCGGAAGGCAATCCCGTCCGCCGGCCGCAGGCTCTCGAAGGCGCGGACGATCAGGTTGTCGCGGCCGGTCGAGACCTCGAGCCCGCCGGCGTCGAAGGAGAACTCCTCCGCCTCTTCGACCTCCAGCTCCAGGTGCAGCGCCATCGCCGCCGCCATCGCGTCATAGCCGGGGCCGAGGTTGGCCGAGGAGGCGGGAACGCGGACGAGCCGGTGGCGCGCGGTCATCGCCTAGTCGAAGACGGCGCGCTCGACGGCGCTGAGGTCGTTGTCGCAGTTGATCACCGCGGGGGCTTTCGAGAGCGCGGTGTCGGGGTCCTTGAGCCCGTGGCCGGTGAGGACGCAGACGACGGTCTCGGGGCGGGCGCTGTCCTCGACGACCGGCAAGCCGTGGGCGAGGAGGCCGGCGACCGAGGCGGCGCTGGCGGGCTCGCAGAAGACGCCTTCGTTGTCGGCGAGCCAGCGGTAGGCGTTCAAGATCTGCTCGTCGGAGACGGCGGCGACGCGGCCGCGGGAGGCGGTGAAGGCGGCCATCGCCTCCTCCCAGCGCGCCGGGTTGCCGATCCGGATCGCCGAGGCGACGGTCTCGGGGTTGGCAACCGGCTCGCCGCGAACCAACGGCGCCGCGCCCTCGGCCTGGAAGCCGTAGAGGATCGGCGCCGCCTCGACCTCCTGAAAGCCGCGCCAGTAGGCGGTGACGTTGCCGGCGTTGCCGACCGGGATCGCCAGCGCGCCGGGGCTCCCCCCCAGGTCCTCAACCACCTCGAAGGCGGCCGTCTTCTGGCCTTCGATCCGGTGCGGGTTGACCGAGTTGACGAGCTCGATCGGGTGCTTCTGGGAGAGCTCGCGGACGATCCGCAGGGCGTCGTCGAAGTTGCCCTGCAGGGCGACGACACGGGCGCCGTGCATCAGCGCCTGGGCGAGCTTGCCGATCGCGATCTTCCCCTCGGGGACGATCACCGCGCCGCGCATCCCCGCGCGCGCCGCGTAGGCGGCGCAGCTGGCGGCGGTGTTGCCGGTCGAGGCGCAGATGATCGCCTCCGCCCCGCGCCCTTTCGCCCGCGAGACCGCCACCGTCATTCCCCGGTCCTTGAAGGATCCGGTCGGGTTCAGTCCCTCGAACTTGAAGTAGGCCTTGGCCTCGATTCGCTCGGAGAGCCGTGGGGCCTCGATCAGCGGCGTCGAGCCCTCGTTGAGGGTCACCACGGGGTCGCCCGGCTCCAGCGAGAGCCGGTCGCGGTAGCGATCTATCAGCCCCGCCGCCATCAGCCCGTCCCCCGAATCACGCGGAGTACTCCTCCTCGACCACGCGGATCGAGCGCGGCGGCGAGCGCAGGTCCTCGAGCCGCCCCAGCTCCTCGAGGGCGGCGGCGAAGCGGGACTCGAGGCACTCGTGGATCACCATCACCAGCCGCGCGTCCGCCCCGGTCCCCCGCTGGACGACGCTCTTGACCGAGATCTCGTGCTCGCCGAGCACGGCGGCGACCCGGGCCAGCACGCCGGGCTGGTCGGCGACCTCGAGGTGGAGGTAGAAGGAGGAGCTGACGTCGGTGACGATCGGCAGCTCGACCCGCGTCTCGTGCACCGGCGCGTCGCCGGCGAGGATCGAGACGACGTCGCCGAGCACCGCCGAGGCGGTCTGGACTCCCCCCGCCCCCGGTCCCGACATCGTCACCTCGCTGATCGCCGGCGCCTCGACCATGACCGCGTTGAAGGCGCCCTCGATCGGCGCCAGCGGGTGGCCCGGATAGAGGAAGCAGGGGAAGACGCGGACGCTGATGCCGCCGTCGCGCCGTTCGGCGAGACCGAGCAGCTTCAGCGAGAGGCCGAGCTCCTTCGCGTAAGCGAGGTCGTCGGGCTGGATCGCCTCGATCCCCTCGTAGGAGACCTCGGAGAGGGTGACCGGCGTGTGGAAGGCGAGGCGGGCGAGGATCGCCATCTTCGCCGCCGCGTCGGCGCCGTTGACGTCGTCGGTCGGGTCGGCCTCGGCGTAGCCGAGCTCCTGCGCCCGCGCCAGCACCTCGTCGTAGCCGGCGCCGCTCGCCGCCATCTCGGTGAGGATGAAGTTGGTGGTGCCGTTGACGATCCCGAAGACGCGGCCGATCTCGGTCACGCCGAAGCTCTCCTGGATCGTCCGCACGATCGGGATCACCGCCGCCACCGCGGCCTCGAAGCGCAGCTGCACCCCGGCCTCGCGGGCGACCGCGAAGAGCTCGTCGCCGTGCTGGGCGAGCAGCTGCTTGTTGGCGGTGACGACCGGCTTGCCCGCCCGCAGCGCCCGCAGCACGTACTCGCGCGCCGGCTCGGTCCCGCCCATCAGCTCGACGACGAGGTCGGAGCCGGCGAGGATCTCCTCGACGTCCCCCTCGCTGCGGGTCAGCGCCCCGCAGATCTGCGGCCGCCGCCCGGTCGCCGCCTCGACCGCGTCGGCGCGCTCGCCGAGCAGGTCGGCGAAGGCGGCGCCGACCGTGCCGCGTCCCAGCAGCCCGATGCGAACCGGTTTGGAGCCCTCGGCGTCCACGTCTTAGACGTCCCTCGCCGTCAGGTCCTCGTAGGTCTCGCGCCGCACGACCACCCGCGAGGAGCCCTCGCGGCAGAAGACGACCGGCGGCCGCGGCACCCCGTTGTAGTTGTTCGCCATCGCGTAGCCGTAGGCGCCGGTCGCCGGCGTCACCAGGACGTCGCCGACGGCGGGCTCGGCCAGCATCGCGTCGCGGACGATCACGTCGCCGGACTCGCAGTGCATGCCGGCGATCGTCACCAGCGTCTCCGGGGCGGCGGCGGCGCGGTCGGCAACCAGCGCCTCGTAGGTGGAGCCGTAGAGCATCGGCCGCAGGTTGTCGGACATGCCGCCGTCGACGGCGACGTAGGTGCGGACGCCGGGGATCTCCTTGACGGTGCCGACGCGGTAGGCGGTGAGGCCGGCATTGGCGACCAGCGAGCGCCCCGGCTCGACCAGGATCCGCACCTCGGGGCCGAAGACCTCGGCGACGCCGCGGACCTTGACCTCGACGTAGGCGTCGATCGAGGGCGGCTCGTCCTCGGCGGTGTAGGCGACCCCGAGGCCGCCGCCGACGTTGACGACGCGGCACCAATCGCCCGCCAGCTCGCCGAGCGCCCGGATCGCCAGCTTGTAGGGCTCGAGCTCGAAGATCTGCGAGCCGATGTGGGCGTGCAGCCCGACCAGCTCCAGCTTCTCGGAGGCGAGGACCCGCTCGATCGCCTGCGCCGCCAGCCCGTCCTCGAGCCCGAAGCCGAACTTGGAGTCGAGCTGGCCGGTGGTGATGTAGTCGTGGGTCGAGGGCTTGATCCCCGGGGTGACCCGGATCAGGACCCGCTGCGGTTCGTCGAGCAGCCGCTCGCAGCGCTCGATCTCGTCGAAGGAGTCGAGGATCAGGTGGCGGATGCCGGCCCGCGCCGCGAAGAGGATCTCCTCGTCGGACTTGTTGTTGCCGTGCATGTGGATGCGGCCGGGGTCGAAGCCGGCGCTGAGCGCCATGTGCAGCTCGCCGCCGGAGGCGACGTCGACCGAGAGCCCCTCCTCGGCGAAGAGCCGGTAGGCGGCGGTGCAGGGCAGCGACTTGCTGGCGAAGAGGATCTCGTGCTCGGCGCCGCGGCTCTCGAAGGCCTCGCGGTAGGCGCGGGCGCGGGCGCGCATGTCGTCCTCGGCGTAGAAGTAGGCGGGGGTGCCGTGCTCTTCGGCCAGGGCGACGACGTCGCAGCCGGCGACCTCGAGGTGCCCTTCTCCGTTGACGCGACTGCCCTGCGGGAGGACCGCCGAACCCGCGATCGGATCGCTCGCTACCGAGCCCGCCTGTCCTCGCTCCGCCATAGGACGGGCATTTTGACGATTAGCCGGTGCGCAGGGGCCGCCCCCGTTCCGTGGTTCCTTTTGCACGGTAGGCGTGCGAAAGGAACCGCGCGATCGACTATTTCGGTTTGAGGACGCCTTCGACCGTCTGCACGGTCCCGTCGACGACCTGGCCGACGGCCGATTCGGGGCCGGCGACGCCGTTGACGACTTCTTCGGTCGTCTGGGTGACCCCGGTTTCTTCGAGGGTGCCGCCGGTCACCGTCTGGTCGACCTGGTTGACGGTTTCGTTGACGGTGCTGGTGACTTTGCCGGAGGTCGTGGTGGTCGTCGTGCTGCCGCCTTCTTCGGCCCCACCGCCACCACCGCCAGAGCCGCCGCCCCCGCTGCTGCTGGTCGCCTGGCCGCCACCCCCGGAGCCGCCCGCCGTCGTGGTCGAGCCGCCCCCGCCGCTGCCGCCGGAGCCGCCGGTCGTTTCACCGCCGCCTCCACCGGTGCCGCCCGGGGACTGCTGGCCCCCGCCTTCGACGCCTGCGGCGCCTCGGCCATTGCCGCCCGCGCCTCCGCCTTTGGCACCGCCACCGCCACCTGAAGCTTTTGCATTCCCCCCGGCCGGAGCAGCCGTCGCCGCGGCGACGGCCGTGCCCGCAGGCGCCGGTTCCGCGTTGGAGACGGATGCGCCGCCACCGCCACCGCTAAGTCCGATCACCGGCAGATCCTCGAAGACCAAGGCGGAGACGAGGAGGACGAAGGCGACGAGCGCGGCGGCGATCAGCCCCGCGCCGGAGACCGCTCCCACCAGATAGCTCTTAGCCTGCCTGACCATTCGTTCTCGCCCTACCCAGGCTAAGACGAGTCACACAGCCGGTTGTCAGGAACTACTAAAATTAAGTAAACGTAAGCCTGAGAGCTAGCCCGGGCCGGCGTTCTCGACGTGGAGCAGCTCCTGCGAGGCCTCCTCCTCCATCTGAAGCGTCGTGTGCTCGATCCCGAAGCCCTCGCTCAGGGTCAGCTCGAGCCGGCGGCGGATCAGGTCGCGATCGGCCCCCTGGGCGACGACGACGTGGGCGGCGATCGCACCGAAGCCCGAGGTGACGGTCCAGACGTGGAGGTCGTGGACCGAGCGCACCCCCTCCTCGCGACAGATCGTCTCCCCCACCCCATCGACGTCGACCCCCGCCGGCGCCGCCTCCATGAGGACGTCGACCGGCTCCTTGATCAGGCGCCAGGACGAGGCGAGGATCAGGACGGCGATCAGGAGGCCGACGATCGGATCGACCACCGGCGAGCCGCCGAGGAGGACGAAGGCGCCGGCGACGACGACGCCGACCGAGCCGAGGGCGTCGGCGGCCGAGTGGCGCAGCACCCCCTCGAGGTTGATGTCCTCGCGCTGGCCGCGGGCGAGGACGATCGTCGCGGCGAGGTTGCCGGCGAGGCCGAGGAGGCCGAGGGCGAGGACGCCCCAGCCGTCGATCTGCGGCGGGTCGGAGAAGCGGCCAATCGCGGCGACCGCGACGGCGACGCTGACGACCACCAGGAGGACGCCATTGACCAGCGCGGCGAGCACCTCGGAGCGCTGGTAGCCGAAGGTGCGGCGCCCGGCCGCCGGCAGCGACGCCAGCCGCGCCGCGATCAGGGCGAGAACGATCGAGCCGGCGTCGGAGAGGAGGTGGCCGGCGTCGGCCAACACCGCCAGCGAGCCGGTGAGGATGCCGCCGATCGCCTCCGCCAGCAGCAGGCCGACGTTGATCCCGAGCGCCCACCACATCCGCCGCCGGGAATCCTCCCGGCGGGCGTCGAGTGCGTGGCTATGGCTGTGGCCGGGCCCGTGCACGGACCGAGCTTACGCCGAGGTCAGGCCGCGACCGGCTCCCTCTTCTGGGCCTGCTCGGCGACTTCGGCGGCGTAGCCGAGGCGCTCGGCGTATTCGCGCGCCTGCATCCGCGAGATGACCATCCGCTGGATCTCCGCCGTCCCCTCGAACAGCTGGTAGATCTTGGCGTCGCGGAACCACTTCTCGAGCGGGCACTCGGTGCTCTGCGCGTAGGGGCCGACGAGGTCCATCAGCGTCGTCGTCGCCCACATCGTCACGTCGCCGGCCTTGAGCTTCGACATCGAGCCCTGGCCGCCGGTCATCGGGACGCCGTTACGGCCCATCCAGGCGGCCCGCTGGACCAGCAGGCGCGCCGATTCGATCTCGGTGGCGACGTCGGCCAGCGTCTGCTGGATCCGCTGCGCCTGCAGCATCGGCACGCCTTCGAAGGCCTGGCCGTCGAGGTACTCGAGGGTCCACTCGTAGGCGGCCTGGGCGATCCCCAGCGCCGAGGCGCCGACCAGCGGCCGGGTCACCTCGAAGGTCGCGAGCGCGTCGGCGCCGCGCGATTTCTTCCCTTCGCGGCCGCGCTGCAGCTTCTTCTCCAGCTTCTCTTCGCCGCCGAGCAGGCAGTCGCCGGGGACGCGGCAGTCCTCGAGCACGATCTCGGCGGTGTGCGAGGCGCGGATCCCGAGCTTCGACTCCTTCTTGCCCTGAGAGAGGCCCGGGGTGTCCTTGGGGACGACGAAGGAGGCCTGGCCGCGGGTTCCGAGCGCCGGGTCGACGGTGGCGACGACGACGTGGACGTCGGCGATACCGCCGTTGGTGATGAAGACCTTGGTCCCGTCGAGGACCCACTCGTCGCCGTCGCGCTTGGCGGTGGTCTTCAGGCTCTTGACGTCGGAGCCGGCCTGCGGCTCGGTGACGGCGTAGGCGCCGAGCTTGATCTCCTCAGCGGTGCCGAAGCACTCAGGGACCCAGCGCATGATCTGCTCGGGGGTGCCGGAGGAGGCGATGCCCGCCGCGGCGAGGCCGGAGCCGGAGATCGCCAGCGCGGTGCCGGCGCAGCCCCAGTGGAACTCTTCGGCGGAGATCACCTGGAACTGGCCCTCGGGATCGGCGGCCGAGCGCTGGATCGACTCGAGCGTGCCGAAGCCCTGTTTCCGCGCCTCTTTGATCACCTCCCAGGGGATGCTCTCCTCCTGGTCGTGCTTCCGTGCCGCCGGCCGGATCACCTCGCGGGCGAACTTCCGGCACCGCTGCTTGAACTCTTTCTGCTCGTCGTTGAGTGCGAAGTCCATCTCTCCCTCTCTTGCCGCCGCCTACCTGATCGACTGATTGACTGGTCAGTCAGCCAGTCGCAACTCTACTCCTCCCAGCGGCAGGCACTCAGTTACGTTTCGGAGCGTGATCCCGAAGCGGCCGATCAACGCCGACGTCCCCGCGGAGCCGGAGAAGAAGACGAAGGAAGCGCCGAAGCCCGCCGGATCAGGGACGCCGCGGGCGCTGCTCGCGCTCGTTGCTCTCGCCCTCGTCTTCATCGTCGTCGCGATCGTCTGGGGGACCAGCAGCGACGACAGCGGCAGCGAGGCGCCGGCGCCCGCTCCGGCTCCCGCCGGCAACGAAGGCGCTCAGTCGACCTCCGCGGCGGAGACGACCAAAACGCTCGGCTACCCCGGCTTCGCGACCAACAACACGACCCGGATCGGCGGCTCCGATCCTGTCGCCAACGCCGCCGGCGCGGCGCTTGCCGTCTTTCCCTCGACCACGCCCGAGCAGCGGCCCGCGGCGGTGACCGTGGTCAACGAGGAAGATTGGGCCGGGGCGCTCGCCGCCGCCGTCATGATGGCGCCGCCGGTACGGGCGCCGATCCTCTTCTCGACCACCGACGAAGTTCCCGGCGTGATCGAAGAAGCGCTCGACGCCCTCGACCCGCAGGGCAGCGCCGTGACCGGCGAAGCCCCCCTCTTCGCGATCGGCTCGGTCGCCTTTCCCGGCCGGGCGGCGCCGGTCGCGGCCGGCGAACCCGCGGTCACCGCTGCCCATATCGCCGACCTCCGCGACCGCCTCTTCGGCGATGCGCCGAAGCACATCGTCATCGCCTCTAGCTCGCGCCCGGACTTCGCGATGCCGGCCGCCGCCTGGGCGGCTCGCTCCGGCGATCCGATCCTCTACGCGGACGCAGACAAGCTCCCCGCGGCGACGAAAGCGGCGCTGCAGAAGCACGCCAAGGTCCCGGTCTACGTGCTCGGCCCCGCCTCGGCGATCTCCTCGCAGGTGGTCCGTGAAATCGGCAAGGTCTCGGCGAAGGTGAAGCGGGTCTCCGGCGAGGACCCGGTCGCCAACGCGCTCGCGCTCGCCCGCTACCACGACGGCAGCTTCGGCTGGAACGTCAACGACCCCGGCCACGGCTTCGTCCTCGCCCGCAGCGACTCGCCGGCGGACGCCGCCGCGGCGGCGCCGCTCTCAGCCTCGGGCACCTGGGGGCCGCTGCTCCTCACCGACGACGCCGGCAAGCTGCCGGAGGCGGTCCGCAACTATTTCCTCGACGTCAAGCCCGGCTACACGACCGACCCCACCCGCGCCTTCTACAACCACGTCTGGGTCGTCGGCGACCAGGACGCGATCAGCGTCGAACAGCAGGCGGAAGTCGACCAACTGGCCGAGCTTGCGAAGATCGGGGGCGGAGAATGAGCGAAGCCGAGAACCCCAACCTGCTTGCCGGCCAGAAGGAGATCACGCCGGAGGACATCCGCGCTCTCGCCGGCCCCGTCACCCCCCACTTCTCCCTCCAGGTCCGCAACCGGATCCGCCGCCTGATCGAGCCGCTGCCCGCGGGCCACCCGGCCCGGGCAGAAGGCGAGCGCCAGATCGCCCGCCTCGAAGAGCTCTCCCGCCACAGCGGCGAGCCCCGCGACGGGCTCGGGATCTCGCATTGAAATACCTGGCGCCCGGGGTCTGGCGGCTGCGGGAAGTCCCCCGCCCGCTGATCAACGTCTACCTCGCCGAGGACGTCCTCATCGACGCCGGCCGCCGCTGGGACAAGCGGCGGATCTTCGCCGAGCTCGAGGGACGGGAGATCTCGATGGTGGCGCTGACCCACGTCCACCCCGACCACCAGGGCTGCGCCAAGGCCGTCTGCGAGGCGCGCAACGTCCCGCTCGCCTGCCACGCCGACGACGTCGACGCGATGGAGGGCCGGCGGCCGGTGGCGGCCAGCCCGAAGCCGACCGCCCAGCTCTTCGGCAAGCTCTGGACGGGGCCGCCCCGCAGGGTCGACCGGGTCCTGCAGGAGGGCGACGAGGTCGCCGGCTTCCGCGTCGTCCACGCCCCCGGCCACGCGCCGGGTGAGGTGATCTTCTTCCGCGACTCCGACCGGGTGGCGATCTGCGGCGACGTGATCCGCAACATCACCTACGTGACGATGAGGACCAAGCTGGCCGAGCCGCCCGCCGACCTCACCCCCGACCCGGCCGAGAACCGGCGCTCGATCCGCAAGCTCGCCGAGCTCGAGCCCTCGCTGATCCTCCCCGGCCACGGACCCGCGGTGACCGACATCGCCAGCTTCGAGCGCTTCGCCTCCTCGCTTCCCGGGTAGGCCGACCGCAGCGACCCGCCTCCCGGCGGGTTACTGAATTCGAGGTACTCGGTCACAAACTGGAGGGGAGCCCAGATGAGCACGCTTTTGAAGAGACGCCCGTCGCCGGCGATGGTGGTCGCGGTGATCGCCCTGATCGTCGCCCTGGCAGGAACCGCCTACGCGGCCCAGACGATCAACGGCGGCGCGATCAAGAAGCAGACGATTGGAGGCGGCAAGCTGAAGAAGGACACGCTGACCGGTTTCCAGATCAACACCAACAAGCTCGGCACGGTCCCGTTCTCGCAGGTCGCGACGCACACCTTCTGGGCCGTCGTCAACAACCCGGCGAGCCCTGGCAACGCGGCGCTCGCCCGCTCCAGCGGCCCCAACATCACCGCCACCGAGGGCGGCGGCGCGGTCACCGTCACCTTCCCGTTCAACGTCTCCGGCTGCGCCAACGTCGCCGCCCGCAACAACGCCGGCACCTCGGTGCCGAACTCCGGCTACGCGCAGACCAACAGCTCGGCGGCAAACCCGAACGCGATCGAGGTCCGCACCCGCGGCAAAGACGGCAACAACGAGGACGCCGACTTCCACCTGATCGTCGTCTGCCCCTAGCGGCAATTGCGTGGTTCCTTTGTCCGGCTATTCAGGACAAAGGAACCACGCGGGCGTGTTCCATGTCGACCCGCTCGCCGCGGAACGGGACCCCCTCGGCGCGAAGCAGCGCCCGCTGCCGGTCGCCCTTGGCCAGCGAGCCGTCGGCGCGGACGACGCGCCACCAGGGCAGGTCGGGGTCGTCGGCGTGGAAGAGAACGGTGCCGGCGAAGCGAGGCGCCCCCGGCGAGACGTCGCCGTAGGTACTGACGAACCCCTCGGGGATCGCGCGCACCCGTTCCAGCACTTCGAGCTCGCTCACGCCTCCGGGCCGAAGGCGTCGATGATCCGGTTCTGGAACTCGCTCAGCTCCTCGGGCGAGATGAAGTAGGTCGGCGGGGTGAGGAAGAGACCGTCGGCGCGCTCGGCCGTCGCTTCGACGCGGGCACGGACCTTGTCGAGGGGGCCGGCGGCGCAGTAGGCCTCGACCATCTCGTCGCTGATCGCCGCCGGGACGGCGGCGAGGTCGCCGCGGCGGAAGGCCTCCCCGGCCTCGACCGCGTTGTCGGCGAAGCCGTGCATCTCCCAGAGCGGCATGTAGGTCTTCACGGTCGCGTAGAAGGAGATCGTCCGGCGGGCCATCTCGATCGCCCGCCCCTCGTCCTCGTCGATCGCGCAGCAGACGGTCGGCAGGTAGTCGAAGCCCGAGCGCTCGCGGCCGGAGCGGCGCAGCCCCTCCTCGAAGGCCGGGACGATCACCTCGTCGATCCATCGCAGGCTCTGGATCGGGTGGCCGATCAGCCCGTCGGCGACGTCGCCGGCCATCCGCCCCATCCCCGCCTGCACGGCGGCGGTATAGATCGGCACCGCCTCGCGCGGCGCCGGGTGCGGTCGCACCCAGCCCTTGATGTCGATGTCGTAGTACTCGCCCTCGTAGCGGATCGGCTCGCCGGCACTGGCCTGCCGCATGATCAGGCGCGTCGCCTCGATCGCCTCGCGCAGGTGCGGCGCCGGGCGGCCGTAGTCGGCGTTGTGCCAGGTTTCGTTCAGCCGTTTGACCCCGGCCCCCATCCCGAGGCGGAAGCGGCCGCCCGACATCTCGTCGACGTCGAGGGCGCTGATCGCGTGGATGAAGGGGCTGCGGGTGAAGGCCCAGACGATCCCGGTGGCGACGTCGATCCGCTCGGTCTTCGCCGCCAGGTAGGTGGCCTGGGTAACGGCGCTGCGGAAGAGCTCCGGCGCCCACACGCACTCGACGCCCGCGGCCTCGGCGCGCAGCGTCTCCGCCTCGAGGTCGGCGACCGAGGTGCCGATCGCGGCGACCGAGATGCGATCGAGCGCGCTCACCGGTGGTCGTGGTTAGGCGCTCGCCGGCGCGGTCTCGCCGGCGAGGACGGCGTCGGCGACCCGCTCGCGGTGCCACTTGGCGTCGCCGAGCATCGCCGCATTGGCGCGGCCGCGCTTGAGGAAGAGGTGGAGGTCGTGCTCCCAGGTGAAACCGATCCCGCCGTGGACCTGGATCGCCATGTCCGGCACCCGCCAGCCGGCGTCGGAGGCGTAGGCCTTGGCCATCGAGGCTGCCAGCGGCAACGACTCCGGCTCGGCGTCGGCGGCCCAGGCGGCGCCGTAGACGGCCGAACGCGAGTTCTCGGTCTCCAGCAGCATCTGCGCGCAGCGGTGGGAGACCGCCTGGTAGGCGCCGATCGGGCGGCCGAACTGCTGGCGGTCTTTGGCGTAGGCGACCGACATCTCGAGCGCCCGCTGCGCGACCCCGGTGGACTCGGCGGCGAGGGCGACGCAGGCGCGGAGGAAGACGGGCATGTAGTCCTCGCCGCTGCCGGGGAGGGTCGCCGCCGGGCGGACGCCGTCGAAGCTGACGCTGAAGAGGCGCCGGGTGAGGTCGATCGACTCCTCGGCCGTGACCGTGACGCCCTCGGCTCCCTGCTCGACGATGTGCCGTCCGCCGTCGGCGGTGGCGACGAGGAAGAAGTCGGCGCTGCCAGCGTCCATCACCAGCGTCTTCTCGCCCGAGAGAGTGTCGCCGGCGGCCATCGAGAACTTCATCGGCTCCGCCGGCCCGTCGGCGTCGAGGAGAGCCGGCGTCCCCCGCAGCTCGCCCTCGGCCAGCGGCCGCAGCCAGCGCTCCTTCTGCTCGTCGGAGGCGCCGACGCTGAGCGCCAGGCCGGCGATCGTGTTCGAGAGCAGCGGCGAGGGTGCGAGCGCGTAGCCCATCTCCTCGAAGAGGACGGCGAGGTCGACGGTGCCGAGTCCCTGTCCGCCCCACTCCTCCGGCAGCGCCAGCCCGGCCCAGCCGAGCTCGGCCATCTCCTTCCAGCCGCTCTCGTCGAAGCCGCTCTCGCTCGCGGCGATCTCGCGGATCCGCTCCGATTTGAAGCGCGAGGCGAGGAAGTCGTGGGCGGTCTGCTTGATCGCCTGCTGCTCGTCGGTGAGGTCGAAGTACATGCGTCGTCCCCTAGCGCAGCCGCGGCAGGCCCAGGACCCGCTCGGCGATGATGTTTTTGAGGATGTCGGTGGTCCCGCCCTCGATCGAGTTGGCGCGGGAGCGGAGGAAGCCGTACTGCCAGGCGCCGCCGGAGACGGCGTGCTCGGAGCCGCGCATCAGCACCGAGTAGGCGCCCTCGATCTCCAGCGCCAGCTCGGTCAGGTCCTGGTTGATGTCGGCCCACTGCCACTTCCCCAGCGAGCCCTCGGGACCGGGGATGCCGGACTGCATCGTCTTGGTCAGCCCGCGGTAGGCGTTGAGGCGCATCGTCTCCACCTCGATGTGGAGCTGGGCGATCCGCTGGCGGAAGTAGGGGTCGTCGGCGGCGGTGCCGCCGTTGGAGGACGTCTCCCGGGCCAGCTTCGAGAGCCGGCCGAGGCTGTTCTGGATCTGCGAGATCGCCCCGAAGGCGAGCCCGGCGCGCTCGTTCATCAGCGTCGTGATCGCCACCGCCCAGCCGTTGCCGACGCCGCCGACGACGTTGGCGTCGGGCACCCGCGCCTCCTCGAAGAAGACCTCGTTGAACTCGCCCTCGCCGGTTATCTGGACCAGCGGCCTGGTCTGCACGCCCTCCTGCTCCATGTCCATCAGGAAGTAGGTCAGCCCCTGGTGTTTGGGCGCGTCGGGGTCGGTGCGGGCGACGAGCATGCACCACTTCGCGTACTGGGCGAACGTCGTCCAGACCTTCTGCCCGGTGACCACCCACTCGTCGCCGTCCTTGACCGCGCGGGTCTTCAGCGAGGCGAGGTCCGAGCCCGACTCGGGCTCGGAGAAGCCCTGGCACCAGATCTCCTCGCCGGTCAGGATCGGCTCCAGGTAGCGGGCCTTCTGCTCGTCGGTCCCGTGGGCGATCACCACCGGGCCGCCCATCGCCAGACCGAGCACATTGGCGGGAGCCGGCGCTTCCTGGCGGCTCGCCTCGGCGGCGAAGATCGCCTGCTCGATCATCGTCGCGCCGCGGCCGCCGTACTCCTTCGGCCAGGAGATCCCGGCCCAGCCGGCGGCGTGCAGCTTCAGCTGCCACTCGCGGCGGAAGGCCATCACCTCGTCGAGCCCGGCCTCCGGCTCGGGTCCGGGATGGTTCGCCTGCAGCCAGGCGCGAACCTCGTCGCGGAACTCCTCCTCCGATGGCGACAGCGTCAGGTCCATCGACGAGGCAGCATATAGGGGTCCCCTGGCCGGCTGGCCAGGGAAACGACTATTCGGTCACCGGGCAGTTGTGGATCCCGTAGGAGAGCGCCAGGCGGTGGGCCTTGCCGAAGTGCTCGCTGCCGCTCCGGTAGGTGTCCCCGGCGACGTAGCTCTCCGGTTCGCTCTTCGCTTCGGCGATCGCGCCTTCGATCAGCTTCAGCATTCGTTCCATCCGGCCGTTGTCGCCGGCAGGAGCGCCGAGCGCCCTCAGCTGCTCGACCTCCCCTTCGAGGGCGGGCGCGACCACGGTTTCGACGAGCTTGTATTCGAGGGCTTCGCGAGCCTTGGGGTCGCTGGCGGCCTTGCGGATCCGGGCGATGTTCGTGTCTACGATCTTTTCCTTCGCCTGCTTGCAGATCGCATCGGCCTGGCTCGCGAACTGCGCCTTGGTCGGGCTGTCACCGGTCGAGCCCGATCCGCCCCCGCTCCCGCACCCCAGCAGGAGCAGCGTCATTGCGCCGAAGCAGAGAACCGCGGCGGCGACCCTGTTGTTTCCCACGTCGATCCCTTCCTTGCTCTATAAAAACCTGAGCAATCATATATAGGAAAGCGTTGGGTCGCCGCCGCGTTCTAGATCATTCTTCGCCGCAGGTCTTGAAGCCGTAGGCCTTCGCGAGCTTGGTCGGCTCTTTCAGCACCTTGCCTTCGAAGATCGCCCCGGGTTCGTCTTCGATTTCTTCGGCTGCGTCTTCGAGCGAGGTGACGATCTTTTCGACCTGTTCCTCGTCGCCTTCCGGCGCCCCGAGCTGATCGAGTTCTTCGGCCTGTTGGTTCAGGTTCGGGACCAGGACCTCGGAAACGGCTTCTTCGATCTGCTCTTTGCTAGCTCCTTCGAGCTTGAAGCCCTTTTCCTTGGCGAATTCTTCTGCTTCCTTCTCGCTCTGGTCGTTGCCCTTTTTGCAGATCGCGTCGCCCTGCTTGATGAACTCCGTCTTGGTCAGGGTCACGGTCTCGTCGGTGGTGGTGTCGCCGCCGCCGCAACCGGCCACCAGGGCGGCGAGCGCCACCAGCGCAGCCAGCGCCGCAAGCAATGCCTTGTTCAAGTTGTCTCCTCGAGATAGGGGTGGACGAGGCAGGGAAGCTACCCCCTGCCCCGGTCCCTACACCCGGCCCTCAGACGCGCTGGATCAGCGTGCCGGTGCCAAGCCCGCCGCCGCAGCACATCGTCACCAGGCCCATCTCCTTGTCGGAGCGCTCCATCTCGTGCAGCAGCGTGGTGATCAGGCGGGCGCCGGTCGAGCCCAGCGGGTGGCCGAGGGCGATCGCGCCGCCGTTGACGTTGACCCGGTCCATGTCCGGTTCGAGCTCGCGCCGCCAGGCGCCGACGACGGAGGCGAAGGCCTCGTTGATCTCGACCAGGTCGATGTCGTCCATCGTCATCCCGTTGCGCTCGAGCAGCTTCCGCGTCGCCGGGATCGGGCCGGTCAGCATGATCACCGGGTCGACGCCGACGGTGGTCTGGTCGAAGATCCGCGCCCGTGGCTTCAGCCCCAGGGCGTCGGCCTTCTCGCGGGTCATCAGCAGCACCGCGGCGGCGCCGTCGGAGACCTGCGAGGAGTTGCCGGCGGTGATCTTGCCGTCCTCCTTGAAGGCCGGCTTCAGCGCCGAGAGGCCCTCCAGCGTCGTCTCGCGCAGGCCCTGGTCGGTGACGTAGGTGTCGCCATTGACCTGGACCGGCAGGATCTCGCGCTCGAAGCGGCCCTCGTCGGTCGCCTGCCTGGCGAGCTGCTGGGAGCGGACGCCGAGTTCGTCGAGCTCAGAGCGGGGTATCTCCCACTGGTCGGCGATCATCTCCGCCGAGAGGCCCTGCGGGATCAGGTCGTATTTCTCCATCAGCTCGGGCGAGAAGGCCATCCCGTGCTCCTCCATCACCGAGAAGGAATCGGCGAAGGAGATGTGGCCCATGTGCTCGACGCCGCCGCCGATGGCGACGTCGTGGACGCCGGAGGCGACCAGCGCGGCGGCGAAGTTGACGGCCTGCTGGGCGGAGCCGCACTGGCGGTCGACGGTCGTCCCGGGGACCTCCTGCGGCAGCCCGGCCTCGAGCCAGGCGTTGCGCCCGATGTTGAGACCCTGCTCGCCGAACTGCTGGACGCAGCCGGCGATCACGTCGCCGACCTCGCTCGGGTCGATCCCGGCGCGGTCGATCAGCTCCTTGTAGGTGCGAGCGAGGAGGTTGGAGGGATGGAGGTCCTTGTAGTAGCCCTTCTCCGGGTGACCGCGGCCGATCGGGGTTCGCACCGCCTCGACGATGACGACCTCTTGCCCGCCGAACTTGCCCTTGCCGTTGTCCATCGCAGCCTCCGTTTCTCCTAAAGATCTTCAATGAGGGTAGCCGACTGACTGGTCAGTCAGCCAAAGGCACCCCTCGCGGCACTGGGCGGTTGATGCGTGATAGAAGCCCCGGCTGATGAGCGCTAATCAGGGGTACACGAGTCCGGGGATCGCGGGCAGCGGGGCGATAGCCACCGGCCTTGCCGCGGTCTCGACCACCACCGCAGACACGATCCTGCTCGCCCGCAGCGAGGCCTCGGCCTGGCGCGCGGAGGAGAAAGTGGTCGCGGCCTGCGCGAAGATCGAGGGCGGCGAGCCCTCGCGGCTGCGGGTCACGACCGACCCCAAGGACCTCGCCGACTGCGACGTCATCGTCGAGGCGATCATCGAGGAGGTCGCGCCGAAGGCCGAGCTGCTGCGGACGATCGCCGAGGCCTGCCCGGACGCCGACCTCGCGACCACGACCTCTTCGCTCAGCATCGCCGAGATCGCCACGGCGGCCGGCACCGAGAAGCTCTACGGCTTCCACGTCTTCAACCCGGTCCCGCGGATGAAGCTGGTCGAGGTCTGCATCCCCGACGGCGCCGCCGACTCGCGCGAGAAGGCGCTCGCCTGGTGCGCGGCGCTCGGCAAGACCGCGGTCGAGGTGCCCGACGAAGCCGGCTTCGTCGTCAACCGCCTCCTCTTCCCCTACCTCTTCGACGCCGCCAGGATGGTCGAAAGGACCGGCATGGAGCCCGGCGCCGTCGACACCTGCATGAAGCTCGGCGCCGGCCACCCGATGGGGCCCCTCGCTCTCCTCGACTTCGTCGGCATGGATGTCTCGAAAGCGATCGGCGACGCGCTCTACGCCGAATCGAGCGAGCCGACCCACAACCCCCCGCCGATCATCGTGAAGATGTGCGAGGAAGGGAAGCTGGGCCGGAAGTCCGGGGCTGGGTTCTACAGCTACGACTGAAGTTATGTAGGGGCGTCAGCCCCTACGCAGCTTTTGATTTACCGCTGATGTCCCAGATGACGTCGGCCTCCGAGATGCCCTGACGGCGGGCGACTGTCTCTACCTCTCCCCAGGGGAGCTCGGCCTCGGGGAGCTCGTCCCAGCGGGCGAGGTCGAGAGCCTCGACTGCTCCTTTGAGGGCTGGGCCGAGGTGCTCCTCGGAGCGCAGCAACGCCCTCAGGACCTCGAGCTGCTTGTCGGTCAGGCGTACAACCCACATGCGGTACCTCCAAGTTTCGAGCGGGGGGTGCGGGTTGCCCGATGAAGTTAGGCGGGGGTGCGGACGGAATCGCCGCTGCCGCCGCTGATCCGGACCGCCTCGATGCGGTTCTCCCGCACCGCCTCGACCCGGATCGTGTAGCCGTTGGTGACGATCGAGTCGCCGCGTTTCGGCAGCCGCCCGAGCTCGCCGAAGACGTAGCCGCCGACCGAGTTGTAGGCGTCGGTGTCGACCGGGAGCTCGATGCCCGCATCGGAGAGGTCGCCGAGCGAGACGTGGCCGCGGACGAACCAGTCGCCGTTGGTCAGCCTGCGGACGGCGGCGGCGCGGGGATCGGTCTCGTCCTCGATCTCCCCCACCACCTCCTCGAGGATGTCCTCGACGGTGACGATCCCGACCGTGCGCCCGTACTCGTCGACGACCACCGAGAGCGAGGTCCGCTGGACCTGCAGGTCGTGGAGGAGGTCGTCGAGGGGGCGCGTCTCGGGGACGATCAGGGCGTCGCGGATGACGGTGTCGAGAGGCGCCTCGGGCCCGTCGCTCATGTAGAGCCGGGCGAGGCTGTTGTTGTGGACGACGCCCTTGACGCGGTCGGGGTTCTCGTCCTCGATCACGACCAGGCGGGTGTGCCCGGAGGTGACGCAGCGCCGCAGCGCCGCCTCGACGGAATCCGAAGCGTCGACCGTGACGACCGCCGGGATCGGCGTCATCACCTCGCGCGCCTCCTGCTCATGGAGGTGGAAGACGCCGCCGAGCATGCCCGCCTCGCCGGGGTCCAGATGACCCCCCATCCGCGAGCTGTCGATGATCTGTTTCAGGTCCTCGGAGGTGTGGTGTTCTTCGAGGTCGGTGGGGTCGACGCCGAAGAGGCGGACGATCCCGTTCGAGACCCAGCTCAGCGCTTTCGTGATCGGCGTCGTCGCCAGCGCGAACCAGCCGAGGGGGCGGGAGATCCGCCGCGCGGTCCGGTCCGGTTTCGAGATCGCCAGCATCTTCGGCACCTGCTCGCCGATCGAGATGTGCAGCGCGGTGACGAAGGCAAAGGAGATCGCCAGCGCGATCCCCGCGGATGCCGCGTGGGAGAGACCGCCGAAGAGCGGCTCCAGCAGCTTCGCCAGCGAGGGCTCGCCGAGGAAGCCGATCCCGATCGAGGCCATCGTGATCCCGATCTGGCAGGCGGAAAGGGAGACGTCGATGTGGTCGAGCTGCTCGACCACGGCCTCGGCCCCGGCCTCACCCTCCTCGGCGGCCTGTTCGATTTTGCCGCGGCGGGTGCGGACGAGGGCGAACTCGGCGGCAACGAAGAAGCCGTTGATCGCGATCAACAGCGCTAGAAGGACGAGCAGCAGGACGCTCATCGGCTATGCGGCCCGGTACTTCGGGCTGGGACGTCCTCGGCCATTCGGCACCGTGAATATAGCTACCCGGTTCGGCGTTTTCGCTCCCGGCCCCAGCGCAACTGCGATATTGAGCGGACGATGAGAGTCGCAACGCTCAGCGAGATGCTCGAAGAGATCGTGCGGCTGGGCGAGGCGACGGGGATGGAAGAGCACGCCCGCGAGATGCGGGGCGAGCTCGAGGGCCGGCTGGCGAGCGTGCGCGCAGCGGTGGCCGGCACCGGGGCGCCACGGGTGGTGGCGCTGCAGCGGCTCGACCCGCCGCGGGTCGGCGGCTTCTGGATCCCGGAGATGATCTCGATCGCGGGCGGCGAGGACGTCGCCGGCGACCCGGGGCTGAACCCGCCGGCGGTCGGTTGGGGTGAGCTCGCGAGCCTGCGCGCCGACGTCGTCGTCGTGATGCCCGAGTTCGCGATGGAGAGCGCGCAGGCGCAGGCGATGGAGCGCTGGGAGCAGCTGGCGGCGCTCGGCGCCACCCGCCTCTACGCCGTCGACGGGACCACGTTCGCGGACCCCGGCCCGCGCCTGGTCGACGGCGTCGAGCTGCTCGGCCACATCCTCCATCCCGACCTCGTCGACCCGCCCGGGAACATCGGCTTCATGGCGCTGCGCGCGCCGAACTCGCGACCGCTTCCGCGCTCGCGCCACAGCTAGGCGACGGAGAAGGCGCCGAGCACCGAGACGACGCCGACGGCGACCATCGCCGCCAGCTCGACCGGCAGGCGGTTGCGGCCGAACATCCCTTTCTCGCCGGCGACGATCGCGAGGGCGCAGACGACCCCGCCGATCAATCCGCCGATATGACCGCCGACGCTGATCCGCGGGGAGATGAAGCTGAAGACCAGGTTGAAGACGATCAGGAAGCCGATCTCCCCCGCGAGAGCGTCCATGCCCCGGCCGCGGGCGATCACGAAGACAGCGCCGGCAAGGCCGAAGACAGCGCCCGAGGCGCCGATCGTGAGGTGGTTTGGATCGACGACGAGCGCTCCGAAAGAGCCGGCGAGCAGCGAGGCGAAGTAGAGGACGACGAAGCGCGGCGTCCCCAGTGCCGGCTCCAGCAACCGGCCGAGGATCAGCAGCAGGAACATGTTGAAGCCGATGTGGATGATGCTGGCGTGGAGGAAGCCGCTGGTGACGAGGCGGTACCACTCGCCTTCGGCGACCGAGGGGCCGAAGAGGCCTAAGTCGGCGGTGAACTGGCTGATCTCGTTGCGAAATAGGCCGCCGGAGCCAGTCGCGATCTGGACGAGGTAGACGATCACGTTGATCGCAATCAGGACGTAGGTGGCCGGCGCCGCCTCGAAGCCTGGCGTCCCGGTCGGGTTCCGCACCACTTTCGTCCGCTGGCTTGCGCACTCGGGGCAGCGCATCCCGACCGGGGTCGGGGTCATGCAGTCGGGGCAGATCGGCCTCCCGCAGGAGGAGCAGGAGACGCGGGTCTCGCGGTCGGGGTGGCGGTAACAGGTCTCGGCCATCGGGCTCCGCAGCCTACAATCGCCGCCGATGGAGGCCCCCAGCCCCGCCCGTCTCTTTGCCTCCGTGGCCGGCGCCGCCCTGCTCCTGCTCGGCGTCGTCGGCTTCTTCTACACGGCTACCTTCGCGGGGCTCGGCGACTACACCGACGCGCTCGGGGGGCTGCAGGCCAACGGCTGGCTCAACCTCTTATACGTCGCCGTCGGCGCGATCGGGCTGCTGGTCGCGGGGGTCTCCTCCCGCACCTACTCGCTGCTGGTGGGACTGCTCTTCGCGGCCCTGGCGATCGTCGGCTGGGGGACCGGCTGGCTGAACGTGGCCCTCGCGGTGCTCGGCTTGGCAGCCGCCGCCGACACGAAGCGTGGTTCTTTTCGGTCGCCCAGCGTCCGAAAGGAACCACGGAAGTCAAAGCCGCGAGCGAAGCCCGCTCGCCAGCGCCCTTAGCCCGCTCTGGCTCTGGCGGCGGCTGCGCCGCCGCAGCTCCAGCAGCACCAGCGCCCCGGTGGCAGCGCCGCCGGCGCCGACCGCGACTACCGGCCGCACCCAGTTGCGCGGGTCGCGGAGCGCATGCAGCTCGGCCTCGGAGAGCTCGTCGGCCCAGTCGGAGAGCTCCTCGGCCGCCGCCTGGGTGATCGCGGCGAGCGTGTCCTCGACCCGGCTCGAGAGCCGCTCGGGCGGATCGATCGGGCGCAGGGCATCGCTCAGCAGCGCCTCGACGTCCCAGTTCCCGGTCAGCCGCTCACTCGGCTCCGTCATCTTCCATCTCCTCCTGCAGCTGTTTGATCGCGCGGTGGATCAGCACCTTGGTGGCGCCGTCCGAGCGCCCCATCGCACGGGCGATCTCCCGGTTGTCCATGCCCAGGGCGAAGCGCATGATCAGCGCCTCGCGCCGGTCCTCGGGAAGCCTGTCGAGGTGCTCGATCACCTGCCGCAGCTCCTCGCGGCCCTCGGCGATCGCCTCGGTGTCGTGGCGGGTGGGGATCGGGTCGGCGTTTTCCAGCGGCGTCTGCGGCCGCCGCGAACGGTCTCGGTAGTAGTTCGAGGCGAGGTTGTGGGCGATCCGGATCACCCAGGGGCGCAGCGGCCGGCCGTCGGACTCGCGCCGGGCCCGGTCGAAGTGCCGGTAGGCCTGGAGAAAGGCCTGCTCGGTCAGGTCCTCGGCGTCGTGGTGGTTGCCGATCCGGTAGTAGGCGTAGGAGTAGACGTCGCGGAGATGGGCGCGGTAGAAGTCCTCGAAGGCGCGGTCGAGCTCCGCCTTCGCCGCCGGAGCCAGCTCGGCCGGCTCGACGTTCTGCTCGGGGCCGCTCACCCCGCAAGCGTACCCCCGCGTCCATCAGGCGGCCCGCCGCTCGCGCTCGACCCGGCGCAAGGTCGCGATCCACTCATCTACGTCGCAGTCGCCCCGAATCAGCGCAGCTAGACAGGCGAGGGCGTCGGCCTCGACGCCGGAGGAGGCGACCGCCTCGGCGAGGATCGGGACCGTGTCGAGCCCCTCCGAGGCCTGGCCGATCTTGCCGGGGATCTCGGCGGCCGGGGTGCCGGTCCCGAGCAGCTCGCCGGCGCGGCGGTTGCGGCCCGAGGGAGCCATCATCGTCGCCGTCAGGTCGCCGACTCCGGCGAGGCCGGCGAAGGTGTCGGGGTCGGCGCCGCGGGCGACGGCGTGGTCGATGCACTCGCGCCAGATCGCCGCCACCGCGATCCCGGCGGCGTTGAGCCCGTGGGGCTCGGCGGCGGCCGCGGCGAGGGCGGCGGCGTTCTTGGCCGCGCCCGCCATCTCGACCCCGGTGACGTCGCGGGAGCGCTCGCAGACGAGGCCGGCGCGGTCGAAGACCTCGCCGATCTGCACCCGCAGCTCCTCGTCGGCGGAGCCGAGCACGAGGGCGGCGGAGCCGGAGACGGCCTCGCGGGCATGGGCGGGGCCGCCGAGGCAGGCGATCGCCCGCGCCCGCACCCGTTCGCCGACGTAGTCGGAGGGGAGCTGGCCCTGCGGGCTGATCAGCCCCTTGGTCAGCATCAGGACGGCGCTGCGCGAGCTGACCCGGTCGGCGATCGCGCCGACCGCCTGCGGCAGCTGCTTAGAGGGGATCGCGAGGCAGATCAGGTCGAGCCCGGCGAGCTCGATCGCCGAGGCCGGCCGCACGTCGATCTGCTCCGGCAGCGGCACCCCGGGCAGGTAGCGGCGGTTCTCACCGTCCTCGATCAGCTCCTCGACCCGCTCCGTGGTCCGCGCCCCCAGTTGCACCTCCAGGCCGCCGCGGGCTAGCAGGACGGCGACCGCGGTTCCCCAGCTGCCGGCGCCGATCACCGCGGCGCGGCGCATCGGCGGCAGCCCGCCGAGGTCTTCCCACTGCAGGAGGACGTTGGGCCAGATCCGCGCCGTCACCGTTTCCGCCAGCGCCGGCGAGGGCTCCTCGGCACGCGGGAAGGTCATCGGCGGGCCCATCCGCACCTTGCACTTGCGCGGCCGGATGCGCCAGCCGCGGCGCACGTGTTCGGTCCCCAGGACCGCGGTCGGGATCACCACCGCGCCGGTCTGCAGCGCCAGGCGCCCGACCCCGCGCTTGGGGTCGGCGAGGGTGCCGCGGCGGATCCGCGTCCCCTCGGGGAAGAGGCAGACGGCGCCGCCGCGTTCGGCGATCATCCGCGCGGTCAGCATCGATTCCTCGTCTGACTCGCCGCGCCGGACCGGGAAGGCGCCGAGCCGCGAGAGCACCCAGCCCTGCCAGCGCCGCTCGAAGAGCTCCACCTTGGCCATGTAGTTCATCGGCCGCCGCCAGGGCAGGCAGGCGCCGGCGACGAAGGGGTCGAGGAAGCTGCGGTGGTTGGCGGCGACGATCACGCCCCCCTTCGCCTTTCCGTACTCCCGCCCCCGCCGCTCGAGCCGGAAGTAGGTGAGGAAGAAGGGCAGCAGGAACGCCCGCGCGACGCAGTACATCGGCCAGTTGACGCTGTGCCGGCGCGTATAGGCGTGGTAGGAGGCGAGCCGCTCGGGGCTCAGGCGTTCAGGTTCCACGCGTAGCGCTACACGCCCCGGAAGTCACGGTTACGCCACACCTCCGCCCAGCGAATCCGCGAGAAACATTCCTGGAGAATGTTTCTCGCGGACTCGGCGATTACCAGGCGTTCTCAATCAACCGGTCGAGGTCTTCGCGAGTTACCTCTGGGCCCGGAACTCTCCCCAGCTCGGGCCGTTCGAGCATCGCTTCGACCGCTTGCTCGCGCTTGGAGGCATCGCCGCCGAGGTCGCCGAGACGCTGCGGTCGCCCCAGCTCTTCGACCCGCTCGCGCAGCCCGGCGAGATCCGTCCCGAGCGCCTCTGCCAGCCGCCCGTACACCTCCGGCGCCCGTTCGGCCAGGAATGCCAGCGCCTGCGGCAGCACTGCGGCGTTGGTCTCCGCGTGCGGCGTCCCGCAGACCCGCACCAGGGTCTGGCAGATGACGTGGTGGAGGCCGAGGCCGGCGGAGTCGATCGCGTAGCCGCAGAGGATCGCGCCGAGGGCGAGATCCGACCGCTCGCGCACCTCGCGCTCTTCATGCAACGCCCGTCCGATCAGCTCCGCCCCGCGCATCGCGGTCATCTCCGAGACCGGGTTCGAGTTAGGCGAGTAGAGCGTGTCGGCCCCGTGCGCCAAGGCGTTCATCGCGCTCGCGCGCATCTCCTCCTCCGGCTGCCCGGTCATCGCCTCCGGATCGGCGATCACCAGCGACGGCCGCACCATCCTCCGCACCCGCTCCTCCGATCCTTCCGGCAACCGATGAATCGCGGTCATCGGCGCACCCGAAAGCGTCGTCGGAATCGCAACCACGTCCGCTCCTGACACCGAAGCAACCGCCTTCGCGACATCAATCACCCGGCCGCCGCCAAGCGCCACGAGCGGACGCACTCGCACCCCCTTCACATGCTGAGGAGGGGGTGCGAGTGCGTCCGTCAACGCCTCGGCGGCGGCCGGAACAGGACCCGCAGCCACGAGATGAACACCGGCCGCAGCTTGGGGGAGGTCGCTTCCGGCGTCCCCCAGCGCCCGCTCCGTGCTCAGCAGCTCGAACTCCTCGACCCCGTTCTCGCGCAGGACCTCAACCGCGCTCGCCACGCCGCCCCGCCGGAAGACGACGGTGCGGCCGGCGTCGCGCCAGCTGAAGTCCGCGGTCAACCCTGGGCTTTGACGCGCGGGTTGACGACCGGGCGCAGCCGCGGTTCGACCTCCTCGCGCAGGTGCTCGAAGTCCGGCGGCAGCGAGAGCTTCTCGCCGAGGCTCTCGACCGGCTCGTCGACGGTGAAGCCGGGGCCGAGCGTGGCAATCTCGAAGAGGACGCCGCTGGGCTCGCGGAAGTAGATCGAGCGGAAGTAGAAGCGGTCGATTTCCGGGGTCGGCTGGGCGCCCCCGGCGACCGCCTTCTCGCGCCAGTCGACCAGCTCCTCCGGGGTCGAGGCCCAGGCGACGTGGTGGACGCTGCCGGCGCCCTGGATGCCACGCTCGGGCGGCGCCTCGTCGTAGATGTAGCGGCCACCGCGCTGCTCCCCCCGCGCTTCCCAGGCCCCGTCGACCCGCTCGAACTCAAGCGCCTCCAGCAGGCCCTCGCTCGCGCTCGGCGCCGCGGCATAAGCGCGCACCGCGTGGAAGCCCTGCAGCGCCATCTCCCCCGGCACCTCCGGGTGGTCGGCGATCAGCGGCTGGTCCGGCACCTCGACGACGAGAAGCTCGTGCTCCAGGCCCTCCGGGTCCGAGAAGACGAGGCCGGCCCCGTCGCGCTCGGACTCGGTGCCGTTCTCGCGCAGGCGCACAGCCCAGAAGTCGAGCGCCGCCTCGGAGGCAACCCGCCAGACGATCCGGTGGACCATCCCCGCCCCCGGCCGGCCCTGCGCCGCTCCCGGGTACTCGAAGAAGGTCAGATCGGAGCCCGCGTCCCCGGCCTCGTCGGCGAAAAACAGGTGGTAGACGGTCGGGTTGTCCTGGTTGACGGTTTTCTTGACCAGCCGCAAACCCATCACGCCGGCGTAGAAGTCGACGTTGCTCTGAGCGTTCTCGGTGATCGCGGTGATGTGGTGAATTCCCTCTAGCTTCATGGTTCACGTATACCATCCGGCAATGAGCCGCGGACGCCGTCGGGTGGTGAGAGGTCTCGTCATCCTTGGTTCGCTCCTCGCCTTCCTCAGCGTTTTCGCGATCTGGACCGAGCGCCAGGCGCTCAACACGGACGACTGGGTCAACACCAGCGGCCGCCTCCTCCAGAACGACAAGATCCGCGAAACGCTCGGCGACTACCTCGTCGACCAGCTCTACGAAAACGTCGACGTCCGCAAGGAACTGGAAGAAATCCTCCCCGGCGACACCAAGGACCTCGCCGGCCCCGCCGCCGGCGGCCTGCGGCAGGTCGCCGGTCAGGGCGCTGAAAAGGCGCTCGAAACCTCGACCGCCCAGGGGCTCTGGGAAGAGGCGAACCGGACCACCCACGAACAGCTCCTCGCCGTCCTCGAAAACAAGAAAGAGGCGGTCGAAACCGAAGAAGGAGACGTCAAACTCAACCTCGGCAGCCTGCTGACCAACCTCGCCCAGCAGGTCGGGATCGGCGAAAGCCTGGCCGAAAAACTGCCGCCCGACGCCGCCCAGGTCGAGATCCTCAAGTCCGACCAACTAAAGACCGCGCAGGACATCGCCGTCGCGATCAAGGGCCTGGCGCTGCTGCTCTCGATCCTCACCTTCGTCGCCTTCGGCGCCGCCATCTACCTGGCGCGCGACGAACGATGGGTGACCGTCCTGCTCAGCGGCATCGGCCTCGTCGCGGCCGGTTTCGCGGTGATCGTCGCCCGCCACATCGCCGGCGGCATCGTCACCGACCAGCTGGTCAAGGAAGACAGCGTCAAGCCGGCGGCCGAAGCGGCCTGGTCGATCGGCACCTCGCTGATGACCAGCATCGCCACCACCGTGATCGTCGTCGGCATCCTCTTCCTGATCGCCGGCTGGCTCGCCTCGCCGACCAACGGCGCCCGGGCCGTTCGCCGTCTCCTGGCGCCGGTGCTGCGGCTGCACGTCGCCTACGTCTACGCGGCCCTGGCCCTGGTCGTCTGCTTCTACTTCCTCAGCGCCCCCACCCACGGGCTGCGCGCCTTCCTCACGACCCTGATCGTCGCCGGGATGGCCGCCGTCGGGATCCACGAGCTGCGCAGGCTGACCGAAGAGGAGTACCCCGACGCCACCTACGACGAGGTCTTCGGCGGCACCAGGGACAAAGTCGTCACCGCGGTCAAGGACTCCAGCATCACCGAGAAAGTCGGCGAACAGGCTTCGAAGCTGCGCATGCCCGAGGTCCGGCGCCCGGGCGCCGGTGAGACCGACGCCGCCGAGGCGCCGACGACGGCGATGCCGGTCAGCGAGGAGGACTCGCGGCTCGAGCGCCTGGAGCGGCTCGGCACCCTGCGCGATAAAGGCATCCTCACCGACGAGGAGTTCGCCGCCGAGAAGGCGCGCCTGCTCGGCGGCGACTCCACCGTCTAGTGCGGTTCAGCGTTTCGCGTAATCGCCGATCTCGCCGAAGTCGACCATCACGCAGGGCTCCGTTCCCGGCACCTCTGCGTCATGGCCGGGCGGGATCGCAACCACGTCGCCCGGGTTGATCTCGATCTCCTGGCCGTCATCCATGTAGACGCGCATGCTCCCGGAGAGCACGTAACCGAAGTGGGCGACCTGGCAGGAATCGGTGCCGGCGATCGGCTTCACGTTCTCCGACCATTTCCAGCCGGGCTCGAAGGTGCCGTACCCGACGGTATGGCCCGCCAGCTGCACTACTTTCGCGCTGCCTTTGCCCTCGAACTCACGGGTCTCGTCGGGCGAGTCGAAATTCTTGACTTCCGCGGCCATGTGAACTCTCTTTCCTTCGCTGAGTCCCCGCCCGTACCGACACTACATCCGCTCGCCAGTGGAGTCGACCCCTAAGTCGGCATCGTCGAGCCGGGAGCCTCGTCAGCCCCCGGCTCGACCGCTGCCTGCCTACTTGCCGAGCGTGATCCGTACCTTCGCGCCGGGCGCGAGGACCTTGCCCGCCTTCGGGGCCTGCTTGAGGACCTTGCCCTCCTTCTTGCCCGTGACCTCGACCTTCTTCACGTGGCCGAGCTTGCAGCCGCCCCGCCGCAGCAGGGTTTTCGTCTTGCTCAGGCCTTTGCCTTTGACCGCCGGGACGACGCACGCCTTGTAGACAAAGTCGTCGAAGCGGGTGTTCGGGTTCGTCCCCGCCAGCGTCGTCACCGAGACGTCGACCTTGCCGGGATGGGCGCTCTTCGGCGCCGTGGCGGTGATCTGGGTGTCGGATTCGACGCTGAAGGCCGTCGCCGGCGTGGTGCCGAAGCTGACCGCGGTCGTCCCGTTGAGGTTCTTGCCGCTGATGACGACTTTGGTGTTGGCCGTCGCCGGGCCGGAAGCCGGTGCGATGGTGGTGATTTCAGGGGCGGGCTGGATTTCGGCGCTGAGCGAGATCTCCTTGCCGTCGAACGTTTCGCTCGGTGCGTGAACCGAGCCGTCGAACGGGGTCGGGAAGATCGACGCGTAGCTGGCGCCGGCGACGGTGGTGAAGCCGATTTCGTCGCTGTCGTGGGAAGGATCGATCCCGATCAGGTCACCCGTCTGCACCTTCAGGTTGGTCGAGAAGGTCTAGCCCGGTTCCGACAGGGGTCGCCCCCTGGCTCGTCGCGGTCGCTTCGTAGCTGCCTTTCCCGTCCGGGTGCAGCACCCGGAGGAAGAAGGGGCCGACTTTCGCGCCCTGCACCCGCCAGCGGACGATGGCGCCGTTGACCGGCGAGGCGAGCGTCGCACCGGACTCGGGCAGAGCCGTGTTGAAGAGCGTCTGCACCCGTTTGAAGGGTTCAGAAGTGGCGCCTTCCGGCAGCACGCTGCCGATGCTCAGGACCGACGCCTGCGCCGCGCCCGCCGCCGCCAGAGCCCAGGCGCTGACCGCGCAGACCGCCGCGATCGCCCAAAGACGCAAACGGCCTCGCTCTCCCCTGCTAACCGTTACCCCTACTTGCTGCCGCATCTTTCACTGCCTCCTCGTTTGGTTTAGGTGTCTCTTTCGTGGTGACACCGTTTGCGCTAAACGAGAATGCGAGATGAAGTTGCGGAAGCCCCCCGCCGGAATCGAACCGGCAACCTCCTCATTACAAATGAGGCGCTCTCCCAGGTTGAGCTAGGGGGGCAGGTGGCTAATGATGTCCGTAGTGGACGTGACGTTCAGATTCTTGGGGCCGGACGAGGGTACCGTGCTGACGGGCGCGATCGAAGCCGCTTATGGTCAAACTTATGACGTCCGGTGGGTGTACGACCCGGACGAGGTCGGTGCCAGGATCGGCGCCGGCACCTACGTCGCCTGCGTCGCCGAAAGCCCTGCAGGGGAGCTTCTCTGCCACATCGGGATGAGCCTGGCGGCGGCCGGCGACGCGGTCGCCCACTCCGGCCAGGCGGTGACCCTGCCGGCGGCCCGCGGGCAGCACCTCTTCACTCGCACCAAGCGCTTCCTGATGGACTGGGCGCAGGAGCGGGGATTGGCCGGGATGTACAGCGAGGCGACGGCCGCCCACCCCTACAGCCAGAAGGCGATCTGCGCCCTCGGGGGGCATGAGACCGGTTTCCTGCTCGGCTGGATCCCGGCTTCGGTCGCGAACGACGCCGCCACGGGGCGGGCGGGTCGGCAGTCGGCGGCGCTCTTCTACACGAAGCTGAACGACGGCCTCGAGCGCGCGGTCTACGCGCCCGAGCGCCACCGGGGGATCGTCGGCAAGACGATCGAGCTCTGCCGGCTGCGGGGCCGCGTCGCCGAGCCGCCTGGCGATTGCGAGCTGCCGCCGTGCAGCGAGCTCCACGTCGAGCTCGACCGCGACCACAACCTCGCCCTGATCACGGTCCTGCAGCCGGGAGCGGACCTGGAGGAGGCGATCGGCGGCGAGCGCCACCACCTCTTCCACCGCGAGAACCTCGACGCCGTCTACGTCGACCTGCCGCTGGAGCGACCCGCGACCGCTCTCGTCGCCGACCACCTGGAGCGGCTCGGCGTCTCCTACGCCGGCGTCTTCCCCAACCACCGCACCGACGGCGACGTCCTCCGCATGCAGTCGCTGCACCGGGTCCGAGTCAAGGCCGACGACGTTGTCGTCGCCTCGGACCACGGGCGCGAACTCCTGGATTACGTGTTGGCGGATCTGCCCTGACGTTGGTCAGGACAGCTCAGACGGCGACCTCTCTTGAGGCCAGATGGGTGCCGACCTTGCGCTTTACCCGCTGCAGGGCGTTGTCGACGGTCTTGGTGTCGCACTCCAGGCGCTCGGCTACGACCTCGTAGGAGTGGCCGTCGAGGTAGAGCGAGAGCACCCGGCTCTCCAGATCCGAGAGAACCCCGGAGACGCCGGAGAGGCAGGAGACGAGGCTCTCCAGCTCTTCGGTCGCGATCACCTGGTTGACCGGGTCGTGGACGCTTGGCCCGGGCAGGATCTCGTCGAGCGTGGTTTCCGAGTCCCCCGCCGCAGCCGGCGTCTGGCTGAAGGAGACGTACTGGTTGAGCGGCGTGTGCTTGTTGCGGGTCGCCGTCTTCACCGCGGTGATGATCTGGCGGGTGATGCAGAGCTCGGCGAAGTTGCGGAAGCTCGACTCGCGGTCGGTCCGGTAGTCGCGGATCGCCTTGTAGAGGCCGAGCAGGCCCTCCTGGATCAGGTCGTCGGACTCGCCCCCGAGGAGGAAGTACGAAGAGGCCTTGAGGCGGACGAATCCGCGGTAGCGACGGACGATTGCGTCGTAGGCATCGGCGCGACCATCCTTTGCGAGGGCGACGAGGTAATGATCATCAAGTTCAACTTGAGGGTTAGGGTTGGCCGCACGAGCGGTGCGCTGAGCGACCACCGGGAGCGGCAGTTCCTGCGTAGGCGACGATAGTGCCACAGATCCTTCTCCTTGCTGAAGGGTCGTGGCGCCACTTACCTCCCCCGAGGCGCCCTATTCACCGGGCTTACCTCAACCTGAGGTTCACCCTTATTGCGGCGGTAGTCTTACCGCACCGCAGTGTTCTGTCAACCCCAAAGTGCGGATTTCTGCAACCGCCGTTGCATTTGCAGGAGTCAGGAGCGCTGGCGCAGGGCCTCGAAAAGAAGCGCCGTCGCGGCGGCCGAGACGTTCAGCGACTCGACCTGGCCTCGCTGAGGGAGCGCGACCAAGCCGTCACAGGCCGCCGCTACGCGCGGCCGCAGCCCTTTTCCCTCCCCTCCCAGAACGAGGACGGTGGGGCCGGTCAGGTCGGTCTTCCAGGGCGCCTGCTTCGCCTCGGCGTCGGCTCCCCAGATCCAGAAGCCGGCTTCCTTGGCTTCGGCGAGCCAGTCGGCGAGATTGCGGACGTGGGCCACTTCGAGGTGCTCGACGGCGCCCGCCGAGGTCTTGCAGACAACCGGGGTGACGGCGGCGGAACGGCGCTCGGGAATGACGACGCCGGCGGCACCGGCGAACTCGGCCGAGCGGCAGACGGCGCCGAGGTTGCGCGGGTCCTGGACCTGGTCGAGCGCAACCAGCAGCGCGCCCTCCTTGCGCAGCATCCCAGCCGGGTCGCCGTAGGGATAGGGATCGACCTCGGCCACCACCCCCTGATGGTCGGGCGACCCACACAGCCGCTCCAGCTCCTCGGCTGAGCTCTCCGGCGAGCGCCAGACCCGATGAACCCGCCGCCGCCCCCGCTCCGCCTCGGCAACCGGGTTGCGCCCATAGATGAACTGGTTCGCCATCAGGCGCAGTCAATCATCAAGTCTTCGGCACCAAGCTCGGCCCATCAGCCGAATCCCGCACCGTCCACCCCATCTCGGCAAGCTGATCCCGCAGCTCATCAGCCCGAGCAAAATCCTTCTCCACCCGAGCCTCCTCCCGCTCCCGCATCAGCTCCAGCGCCCGCTCGTCAACCTCAGCACCCTTCTCCGGCTGGGTAAGGGTGCTGAGGCCGACGAGCTCGAGCATCTCCGCGACCACCTCGGCAGCTGAACCCTTCGCAACCTCACCCCGATTCGCTTCACCAACGAGCTCAAAGACCTCAGCGAGCGCCCGAGGCGTGTTGAAGTCATCAGCCAGAGCCTCGAGAAACACCTCGAATCGACCCCCGGGGGAGGGGTCGCCGGACCCTCCCCGCTGTTTGTCCGCCGACCCCTCCCCCGGGGGTCGCCCAGCCGCCAGATCAACCGGGTTCTCCCTGAAGAAGTTCCGAAGCCGCTCAACCCTGGCCACCGATTCCTCCATCTGTTCCGGACCAAAAGCCAACGGCTGCCGGTAATGCCCAGAGATCAGATAGGCGACCACAGCCTCCCGCCCGTAGGTGTCGAGCGCCGTGGAGAGCTGAAAGATGTTCCCCTCGGATTTCGACATCTTCTCCGCCCCCGTCTCGATCATCCCGTTGTGCATCCAGACTTTGGCGAAGGGCCGCCCCGCCCCCTCTGACTGGGCAATCTCGTTCTCGTGGTGGGGGAAGACGAGGTCCGAGCCGCCGCCGTGGATCGCGAATGTCGCGCCCAGCTCCTGCTCGGCCATCACCGAGCACTCGATGTGCCAGGCGGGACGGCCGGGGCCCCAGGGTGAGTCCCAGCTGGTGTCCTCGTCGGGCTTGTGGGCCTTCCAGAGGGCGAAGTCGAGGCGGTCCTCCTTCAGCGAGGCCGAACCCGCGTCCTCGCCCTGGTCCATGTCCTCGGGTCGCCGGTTGGAGAGCTTGCCGTAGCCGTCGAAGCTGCGGACGCGGAAGTAGACGTCGCCGCCGGACTCATACGCGTGGCCGCCCTCGACCAGCTCGGCGATCAGGGAGACGATCCCCGCCACGGTCTCGCTCGCCAGCGGCTCGGCGTCGGGCCGGCCGAGGCCGAGCCGGCCGGTATCCTCGAAGTAGGCCTCCTTCATCTCCTCCGCGAACGCCGCCGACCCTTTCCCCGCCGCGCGGGCGGCGACGTAGATCTTGTCGTTGATGTCGGTGACGTTGACGACCAGCTTCGGCCGGAAGCCCTCTGAGCGCAGGAATCGCGCGAACAGCGAGAAGACGACGTAGGGACGGGCGTTGCCGATGTGGATGCGGCTGTAGACGGTCGGCCCGCAGGCGTAGATCCCCACCTCCGAGCCGGGGTCGAGCGAGCGCAGCTCGCCGCTGAGCGTGTCCCTGATCCTCACCTCGCGCATTGCGCAGGCGAGGTTAGATCAAAAAGTGCGGTAGCCGGCGGTCGATGCTTTGGACTCGTTGCCGCGCAGCCATGCCGGGGCGATCTCGTCCGCCGCCGCCTGCGCCTCGCGGCGGGCTTTGCCGACGCTGGCCTTGATCTCGTCCTCGGTCGCCTCGCGCACCCGCTCCTCGCGCTTCTGCGCCTGGATGCGGATCCTGTCGGCCTCGACGCGGAGCTGGTCCTCGGCCCGCAGGCGAGCTGCCTCCTCGGCCTCGCGTTCGACCTTCGCGAGCATCTGCTGGATGCTCTCCTCGGCTTCGCGGCGGACGTCCTCGGTGCCGGCCATCACCCGCTTCTCGATTTCGGTCTCGAGACGGATGGCGGCCTCGTGGGACTCGGCCGCGGCGGCCTCCGCTTCGGCGGCGCGCTGCTCGGCGGCGGCGACACGGCGGTCGGCCTCGGCCTGGATCTGCAGGCGGGCCTCCTCGACCTTGGCCTTGAACTCCTCATCGGCTTCCTTCTTGGCTCTCGCCGTCGCGTTCTCGGCCTCCAGCCGCGCCGCGGCGATCGCGCTCTCGGCCTCGGCCTTCGCCTCGGCCGCAGCCTGCTCGGCGGCTGAGCGCGCCTTCGACGTGTGGGCGACGATCTCCTCGCGGTCGGCCTGCGAACGCTGCTGCAGCTCCTCGAAGTTCTTCTCCGCCCGGTCACGGGCAGCCTCGGCGGCGCTCGCCCGGCGCTCGGCCTCGGTGCGGGTCTTGCGCTCGGCGGCGATCCGCTCCCGCGCCTCCGCAGTCACCTTCCGCATCGCCAGAAGCGCTTTCTCCTTCACCTCGCCCTTGACGGCTTCGGTGCGAGCCTCGGCCTCGGCGACCCGGCCCTCGCTGACCTTCACCCACTCCAGCGCCTGGTCGGCGACGCCACGCACAGCACGCGTCGCCTCACCAACCTGCTGCAGCTGCTCCAAGGGCTGACCCATCCCCGCGCAACCTACTACCAGCACCGGAAGCGTTTGCGGTGCCGAGGCCGCAATTTGCGCGGCCGGTGGTCTAAGCCGACTGCTCGGCCTGGCGAGCGTGAAGGTCCTTCTTCAGGACCTTCCCGGTGGCGTTCCGCGGCAGCTCGTCCATGAACTCGATCTCGCGCGGGCTCTTGTAGGAGGCGAGGTTCGCCTTCACGTGCGCGGTCAGGTCGCCGGTGGAAACCTCGACCCCGCTGCGGACGACGACGAACGCCTTCAGCCGCTGCCCGAACTCGGCGTCCTCGACCCCGATCACCGCCACCTCCTCGACCGCGTCGTGGTCGGCGAGCAGGTCCTCGACCTCGCGCGGGAAGACGTTCTCGCCGCCGGAGACGATCATCTCGTCGTCGCGGCCGTCGATGAAGAGGCGCCCCTCGGAGTCGATGTGGCCGACGTCGCCGCTCGAGTAGAGGCCGTCGATCATTTCCTTGCCGCCGCCGCCGGTGTAGCCCTCCATCGCCATTTCGTTGCCGACGAAGATGCGGCCGACCTGCCCCTGCGGCACCTCCCTGCCGTCCTCGTCGAAGAGGCGGATCTTGGTCCCGCGCGGCGGCTTGCCGGCGGTCCCGGGCGCCGCCCGCAGATCCTCCGGCGTCGCCACCGTCGCGTAGGCGACCTCGGTCGAGCCGTAGAGGTTGTAGACGTTGTCGCCGAAGCGGTCCATCCACTCGATCGCCAGCTCGCCCGGCAGCGCCGAGCCCGAGAGCGAGGTGATCTTCAGCGAGGGCAGGCTGTAGAGGTCGAGGACCTCGTCGGGCAGGGTGAGGATGCGCTGGATCATCACCGGCACCGCGGCGAGGACGTCGGCGCGGCTCTGCTCGACCGCCCGCAGCGTCTCCTCGGGGTCGAATTTGCGCCGCAGGACCATCGTCGCCCCGGTCGGCAGGCTCATCACGAAGTGGAAGAAGCCCCAGGAGTGGAAGAGCGGCGCCGCGATCATCATCGTCATCCGGCTGCGGAAGGGGATCTTGTCGATCAGCGAGGCGATCGGCAGCAGCCCTTCGGGGCTGGAGCGCTGGGCGCCCTTCGGGGTGCCGGTGGTGCCGGAGGTGAGGATGACGAATTTCGGCTTGTCCGGCGGCGGCTTGTGGTCGGACTCGTCGCCGGCCTGGATCAGGCTCTCGATCGTCGGCCCGGAGACCTCGCCGTCGCACCAGCCGACGATCCGGGTGACGCTCTCGTCGACGCCGGCGAGCAGCTCGCCGAACTCCTCGTCGTAGACGAGCGCCTTCGGTCCCTCGCGCTTCATCACCTCGGTTAGCTGCGGGCCGGCGAACATCGTGTTCAGGTAGAGGGCGCTGGCGCCGAGCTTGGCCGCGGCCAGCGTCGTCTCGACGAAGCCGCGGTGGTTGCGGCACATGATCCCGACGCCGTCGCCGGGGCCGATCCCCATCGCGGCGAGGGAGTGGGCAAGGGCGTTGGAGCGCCGGTGCAGCCGCTCCCAGCTGAGGGCGCCGCGTTCGTCGACGATCGCCAGCTCGTGCGGGTGGTGGATCGAGGCGGTGGTGACGCCGAGGGCCGGCGAGGCGCCCCAGCGGATGAAGGCGCTGCCGATCTTCAGCGCCTTGTCCGGGCGCATCGGCGCGACGATGCCGGCCTCGCGCAGCACCTTGACCTCGAAGATCGAGTCGGAGATCGAGGCCCGCAGCCCCGCCGCGCTCAGTTTCGCGTCCGCCATCCCAGCCGGAAGACTATTCGCTCTCGACGCTCGCGACCGCCATGCAGGCGATCCCCTCGCCGCGGCCGACGAACCCCATGCCCTCGTTGCTGGTCGCCTTGACGCTGACCCGGGCCGAGGTCGCCTCGGCGAGTGTCCGCTCCATCTCCGCCTTGTAGGGGCCGAGGCGCGGCTGCTCGCAAATCAAGGTGGCGTCGATGTTGATGATCGGGCCGGCGATCGTCCCCACCACGGTGCGCAGGAGGTCGATCGAGTCGGCGTCCTTCCAGGCGGGATCGTCGTCGGGGAACATCGTCCCGATGTCGCCGCCGCCGGCCGCGCCGAGCAAGGCGTCGATCACCGCGTGGGTGAGGACGTCGGCATCGGAGTGGCCTTCGAGCCCCTGCTCGTGCTCGATCTCGACCCCGCCGAGGACGAGGCGCCGGCCGAGGGCGAAGCGGTGGCTGTCGTAGCCGAGCCCGACCATGCTCAGCCGACGCGACTGCCCAAAGGCGCCAGGCTCCGCTGGCGCTGCTCGAAGACGCATATCTCTTCTATCCCCAGTTCCTCCATGAACTGCACCGCGCGGTCGTATTCGAAGCCGACCTGCTCGGGGAGATGGGCATCGGAGGAGAGGGCGAAGGCGGCCCCGGCCTCGATGCACATCTCGGCGAACTGGCGCGAGGGATAGAGCTCGCCGACCGGCTTGCGCAGGCCGGCGGTCGAGATCTCGACGGCGATCCCGCTCTCGGCGATCGCTTCCACCGCCGGCTCGTAGAAGATGCGCAGGTCGCGGTCAGGCAGCGGCCGCGAGCGGCCCCAGACCTTGACCAGGTCGGGGTGGGCGAGGATGTCGTAGAGGCCGGAGCGGGCGCAGGCGGCGAGCGCCTCGAAGTAGCGGCGCCAGATCTCGTCGGCGTCGCCGTCGCCCTCCCAGACGTCGAAGCCGTCGTGGTCGACGGCGGCGTCGCCCTCGCCGACGAAGTGGACCGAGCCGACGACGTAGTCGAAGTCGCGCGGCTCCAGCAGGGCGGCGATCCGCTCCTCGGCGCCGGGCACGTAGTCGCACTCGACTCCCAGGCGCAGCGGCGTGCCGCGGACGAACTCGCAGTAGGCGTCGATGTCGTCTTTGGCGTTTTCCACCCAAAGCGGATGAGTCCAGAGGTCGAGCGCCTGGCGGAAGCGGTAGACGTGCTCGGAGACGCCGAGCTCCTCGATCCCGGCGGCGTCGGCGGCGGCGAGGTAGCGCTCGACGTTCTCGGCGGTGAAGTAGCGCTCGAATGTGGTCCCGTCCTCGTCCGGGCGCAGGTGCAGGTGGTAGTCGGTCAGCATGCGGGGCCGAGCATAGACTTCGCGCCGAATGCTCCGTCAGCTCCTTCTCCTCCTCCTGGCGCTGGCCGCGGGCACCGCCCTGGCGCTGCTGCTCGGGGCGAAGAACTTCGGCACCGCGCTGGCGATCGGCCAGATCAGCTTCGCGGCGGCGCTCGTCTACGTGCTGATGCGGGACTAGGCGCCGGCGGCGCTCTCAGCGCGCTCGGCCAGCAGCAGCTCGGCGACGCGCAGGTCGAGCGGCGTCGTCACCTTCAGGTTCTGCCCGGCGACCGGGTGGATGAGGACGGTGCCGCCGTTCCACTCGACCAGCATCGCCTCGTCCGTCGCCTCCTGCGGCCGCTCGGCGGCGGTGAGCGCCGCGCGGAGGGCGTCGGTCCGGAAGACCTGAGGCGTCTGCGCCGCCCAGAGCTGGGACCGATCGACGGTCTCGACGACGTTCCGTGGTTCCTTTTGCACGCTATCCGTGCGAAAGGAACCACGCTTGACCGTGTCGGTGACCGGGGCGGCGGCGATCACGCCGGCGGCCTCGGGGGCCGCGTCGAGGTCGGTGACGAGGGCTTTGACCAGCTCCGGCGTCAGCAGGGGACGGGCGGCGTCGTGGACCGCGACGTACTCCGTCCCCACCGCCTCGAGGGCGTTGGCGACCGACTGGGCCCGCGTCTCGCCGCCGGCGACGACGCCGAGGTCGTGGCCGCCGAGGTCGCCGATGTGGCCCGGCGGCGCCGCGACGACGATCGAGCGCACCGAATCGCACGCCCGGAAGGCCTCGATCGACCACTCGACCATCGGCCTCCCCGAGACCGGGACGAAGGCCTTCGGGCCGCCGGCTCCGAGGCGCTCCCCGGAGCCGGCGGCCGCGATGACCGCGGTTACGGCTGGACTACTAGGCGGACGCAGTGGCGGCGTACCGCTCCTCGAGCAGGCCGTCGAGGTATTCCTCCGCGCCCTCCTCGTCCTTGTCGAGCGCGTACATGAACTCGGAGGCGAGGATCTTCTTCGCCCGCGTGTACATCTGCTTCTCGCCGGTCGAGAGGCCCTTTTCCATCTCGCGGATCGCGAGGTTGCGGACGACCTCGGCCAGCTCGTAGACGTCGCCGGTCTTGATCTTCTCGCGGTTGTACTTGAAGCGCCGGTTCCAGTTCTTCGGCATCTCCGAGACGTCGTCCGTGAGGACGTTTGTGACCTTCTTGATTTCCTCCTCGTCGATGATCCGTCGCAAGCCCGCTTTGCCGGCGTTTTCGCAGGGGACCATCACCGTCAGTTCGTTGTGGAGGATCTTGATCGTCAGGTACTCGCGCTCCTCCCCCATCAGCTCACGCGTCTCTTTGGCCATTACCAGGCCGGCGCCGTGATGCGGGTAAACGACCTTGTCGCCCTCCTCGAAATCGCAGACGTATTCAACGTCCTCGAAGACGGCCTCCACAGTGGCCTCGTCTAGCTCGGAAATCGGTGACTCCTTTCGTTGTTCGACGGCGGTGGCGCCGTCAGCTCTGCAAGTACCGGTCGACCAGATCAACCTCCTGAAGCCGGCGCAGGCCCTCGCGGATGTCCTTGGCCCGCGCGGGCCCGACTCCGTCGACGGCGGCGAGCTCTTCGTCGGAGGCCGTGAGGACCTCGCCGAGCCCGCCCAGCTCATGGGTGATCTTCTGGACGACAAGCTTGGGAATCCGCGGGACCCGGCCCAACACCCGGTATCCGCGCGGCGCGACAGGGAAGTCCAGGGTGTTGACCTTGCGGTCGTAGCCGAGCAGCTCGGCCAGCCGACCGAAGTCGAGCACGTCCTGGTGCGGCATCCGACCCAGCGCCTGCAGCACCGCGGTCAGGTTCCCCTCGGAGTCTTCGACGCTGTAGTCGCGGATCAGCGCCGTCTTGTCGGCGGCGACGCCGACCATCGTCTCCTCCAGCTGCATCTCGATCAGCCGGCCCTCGGTGCCGAGCTCGACGATGTAGCGCTCGACCTCGACCGCCATCCGCGTCACCAGCTCGGCGCGCTGCAGGGCCGAGAGCGCGTCGTGGAGGACGACGCCGCCGTCGAACTCGAGCTGGGTCAGCCGCGCCGAGACCTGGTCGAGGCGCTGGCGGTACTTCTCCAGCGTCGCCAGCCCCTGGTTCGCTTTCGCGAGCACGGCCGGGATGTCCTGGAGGATGTACTTCGTCCCCTCGACGTAGAGGGAGACGACGTCGCGGCGCTGGGAGATCGCGATCACCAGCGCCGTCGTCTGTTTGGAGACGCGCTCGGCGGTGCGGTGGCGGGTGCCGGTCTCCGAGCTGAGGATCGTCGGGTCCGGCATCAGCTGGACGTTGGCCCAGGCGATCTTCGTCGCCTCGCCGTTGAGGACGATCGCCCCGTCCATCTTCGCCACCTGGTAGAGCATCGCCGGGCTGTAGTCGACGTCGAGCTTGATCCCGCCCGACAGCAGGTGGGAGATGTCGTCGAGGTCGCCGACGACCAGCAGCCCGCCCGTCCGCGAGTGGACGATGTTGTCGATGCCCTCCCGCAGCGCGCCCCCGGGGGCGACCACGTCGAGAGCTCTTAGAAGTCGGGGATCCTGGCGTTCAGACAACTCTTGAAGCTCATCCCCAGACAGATCAGGCATCGCTTGAGAGGATGGCAGAAAGGGCTCTGGAATGCGGTCTCCTCGATTCCGAGTGGACAGGTCGGATATCGCTTTGTCAAGCGGGCTTAAAGATGGAAGCGCTTGTGGTGCATGTGGTGGCGCAGCTCGCCGGGTGACGATCTCTGCTCTGGGTCGCGGACGAACCTCCAAGTGAGGGCGGTGCCGACAGCGCAGAGGACGACGGCGACCCAGGTCGAGCCGGCGACGGCAGTGGCGAACGAGTGGCCGTCACCGAGCAGGGCGTGGAAGGCGGCGCCGGTGGCGGCGAGAGCGACTGCGCCGGCGAGGACGCGGTCCATCGCCAGCACCCCGGAGGCGATCCCGACCTTGTCCCCCGGCATCGCCGCCATCGCCGCGGTCGACATCGGCGCGTAGACGAGGCCGAGGGCGATCCCGAAGAGGAGGTAGCCGATCAGCAAGAGGCCGTAGGGGCTGTCGGCGTCGATCCGGGTCAGCACCAGGAGGCCCACCGTTCCGAAGAGCATCCCGGTGGTCATCAGGCGGCGGGCTCCGAAGCCGGCGATCAGGCGGCCGGAGAAGGGCGAGACGAAGATCATCGGCACCGTCACCGGCAGGATCATCAGGCCGCTGAGGATCGGCGAGTGGCCGCGGACGTCCTGCAGGTACTGCGGCTGGAAGAACATCACCGCCCAGTAGCAGCCGACCAGCGCGAAGGCGGCGGCGCTGGCGCCGAAGTAGGGGCGGTTGCGGAAGAGGGCGAATTCGACGATCGGCTCCCCCACCCGGTGCTCCACCCGCCAGAAGGCCGCGAGCAGGATGACGGCGGCGAGCGCCAGCGCGACGATCGCCTCCGCGCCCCAGGCCTGCGACTGCACGAGCGCGAGGACGCCGGCGGTGACGCCGGTGCTGAGCAGGGCGAGGCCGAGCCAGTCGATGCGGGTGCCGGCGGCGGGATCGGTCGACTCCGGCGCCGCCGCCAGCGTGATCGCGAAGCCGAGGGCGAGGATCGGCAGGTTCATCCAGAAGATCACCCGCCAGTCGAGTTCGATCAGGAGGCCGCCGGCGAGCGGGCCGATCGCCAGCGCGATCGCCGAGACCGCAGCCCAGATCCCGAGCGCCCGCGGCTGCTCCTCACTCGGGAAGACGTTGCAGACGAGGGCGAGCGAGAGCGAGAGCATCGGCGCCGCCCCGGCACCCTGCAGGACCCGGCCGAAGATCAGCATCTCCTGATCCTGGGCGGCGCCGGAGACGACCGAGCCGACCGCGAAGAGCACGAGGCCGGCGAGGAAGACCCGCTTGCGCCCGAACATGTCCCCGAGCCGGCCGGCGGTGACGACCAGCACCGCGATGGTCAGCAGGTAGGCGTTCATCACCCACTGCAGCCCCTCGGCGGAGGCGTCGACGTCGCCGCGGATCGAAGGCAGCGCCAGCGCGACCACGGTCGAGTCCAGCATCAGGATGAAGAGCCCGGCGCAGGCGCCGGCAAGGGTCCACCACTTGCGATCCACGCGCGCAGACTACGAAGCAACTAGGTCGCGATCGGGGTCAATCCCCCAGCGACCTCCAACTGCAGCGAGCTCTGGGGAGAGGGGCCACCTATCGGGGCGCTCCTCCCCTTCGTGTTCGGGGCTGGCGCCCTTCAGCGCCATGCAGTTGGCGTTGTCGCCGATCGCGCGGATCTCCTCGACGTCTTCGGGGCTGAGGCGGCGCTCAGCCGGCAGGTGCGCCAGTTCGACCCGCTTCGCCTCGATCGGGCAGGCCTCGGGGCCGATCTCCTGGATCAGGGTCGGGGCGACGCACTCGACCGCGGGGTGGGCGAGGTTCCACTGGCAGGCGAGCTGGATCGGCGTCAGCTTCGCCCGTTCGGCGATCGGCCGCAGCCGCTCGATCTTCTCCACCCCCGCCTCGATCCAGCCCTCCGGCCGGAACGAGCGGTGGTCGAATTTGGCCAGCTCCATCCCCGGCCGCAGGTCGCCCCAGAAGAGGCCGCCGTAGTCGACGACCCGGGTCAGGACCTTGACGTCGTGGCGGGCGGCGGCGTCGAGGCAGAGCTCGCCGGGCCAGGGCTCGAGCGGGTTGAGGATGATCATCGCCCAGTCGATCAGCTCACCGAAGCGCTCCAGGCAGGCGATCAGGTCGAGGGTGAAGCCGTTGGCCGGCCCCGGGGCGACCCCGATCTGAGCCGTCAGCCCCGCCTCGCGCAGCGCCGCCATCCCCTCCCAGACGACCTCGCTCGAGTAACCGGCGCGGTCGGGGTTGTGGAGCAGCAGCAGGTCGAAGGAGTCGGCGCCGATCCGCTCCAGGCTCTTCTCGGTCGCCATCCGCAGGTAGGTCGCGTACTCGTCGGGCCCCCGAAGCCGCGGGTCGGTGAAGCGCGGGAACCCCTTCGGCCCTTCCCGCTCCCCCTCGTAGAAGTCGTGCCCGACGGCGCCGATCAGGCAGAAGTCATCCCGCGCCACGCCCTCCAGCGCCCGCCCGAGAACCCGGTCGGCCTCGCCCTGCCCGTAGGCATCGGCGGTGAGAACGGTCTCGATCCCGTCGCCCGGCCGCAGCAGCGCCGCCAGCCGGTCCTCCTCGATCTTCTCGCCGAAGTGGAGGAATCGCCCTCCGCTCCAGGTGCCGATCGCGGCCCGGCCCGGCTCCCTCATAACTGCGCCTCGCTCAGGACTCGATGTCGGCGGCGCCGTCGGAGCCCTCGTCCTCGGGCCCGTCGTCGCCGCCGTCGTCGTCCTTCTTGGCGCCGACGCCGACTTTCTCGCGCTGGGGCTTCTCGGGCGCTTTGGCCTTCGGCTTCTTCGGGGCGATGATCTCGAGGTCGAGCGGCTTGTCCTCCTCGTCCCCAGCCTCGTTGCGGGAGACCATCACGGTCGAGCCGGGGGTCATCTCGCCCTGGCGCAGGACTTCGTCGGCGAGCGGGTCCTCGACGTAGCGCTGGATCGCGCGACGCAGCGGACGGGCGCCCATCGAGGGGTCCCAGCCTTTGTCGACCAGCAGTTCCTTCGCCTCGTCGGTCAGCTCCAGCTGCAGTTCGTGCTCGGCGACCTGGACGCGGACGCGGGCGATCATCAGGTCGATGATCTCTTTGACCTCGTCCTTGGCGAGCTTGTGGAAGACGATGACCTCGTCGATCCGGTTGAGGAACTCGGGCCGGAAGACTTTTTTCAGGTCGCTCATGATCCGGTTCTTCATGTCGCCGTAGGACATCCCGGTCTCGTCGGCGACGGTGAACCCGATCGAGGTGTTCTTCGAGATCTCCGAGGCGCCGATGTTCGAGGTCATGATCACGATCGCGTTGCGGAAGTCGACGGTGCGACCCTGGGCGTCGGTGAGGCGCCCGTCCTCGAGGATCTGCAGGAGGATGTTGAAGACGTCCGGGTGCGCCTTCTCGATCTCGTCGAGCAGCAGCACCGAGTACGGCTTGCGGCGCACGGCCTCGGTCAGCTGGCCGCCCTCGTCGTAGCCGATGTAGCCCGGGGGCGAGCCGACCAGGCGGCTGACCGCGTGCTTCTCCATGTACTCGGACATGTCGATCCGGATCATCGCCTCCTCGTCGCCGAAGAGGAAGTCGGCGAGGGTGCGGGCGAGCTCGGTCTTGCCGACCCCGGAGGGGCCGAGGAAGATGAACGAGCCGGCCGGCCGCTTCGGGTCCTTGATCCCGGCCCGCGAGCGGCGGATCGCTTTCGAGACGGCGGTGATCGCGACCTCCTGGCCGATCACCCGCTTGTGGAGTTCCTCCTCCATCCGGATCAGCTTCTTGGTCTCGGCCTCGGTCAGTTTGAAGACGGGGATGCCGGTCCACATCGAGACGATGTCGGCGATCTCCTCCTCGCCGACCTCGGGCCGCTCGCCGTTCTCACCCTCGGCCCACTCGTCTTCGAGCTGGCGCTTGCGGGTGGTCAGCTGGCGCTCGGTGTCGCGCAGGTTGGCGGCCTTTTCGAACTCCTGGGCCTCGATCGCGGTCTCCTTTTCGCGCCGCGTCTTCTCGATTTCCTCCTCGAGATCGCGGTAGACCGGCGGCGCGCTCATGCTCTTGATGCGCATCCGCGAGCCGGCCTCGTCGATCAGGTCGATCGCCTTGTCAGGCAGGAAGCGGTCGGAGATGTAGCGGTCGGCGAGCTCGGCGGCGGCTTCGAGGGCGTCGTCGCGGATCGTCACCCGGTGGTGCTGTTCGTAACGCTCGCGCAGCCCCTCGAGGATCTTCACCGTGTCCTCGGGCGAGGGCTGGTCGACCTTGATCTGGGCGAAGCGGCGCTCCAGCGCCGAGTCGCGCTCGAGGTACTTACGGTACTCGTCGAGCGTGGTCGCACCGATCGTCTGCAGCTCGCCGCGGGCCAGGGCCGGCTTCAGGATCGAGGCGGCGTCGATCGCGCCCTCGGCGGCGCCGGCGCCGACCAGGTTGTGGAGCTCGTCGATGAAGAGGATGATGTCGCCGCGCTGGGTGATCTCTTTCATCACCTTCTTGAGGCGCTCCTCGAACTCGCCGCGGTACTTGGAGCCGGCAACCAGGGCGGCCAGGTCGAGGGTGTAGATCTGCTTGTTCTTAAGCAGCTCCGGCACCTCGCCTTTGTTGATGCGGGCGGCGAGGCCCTCGACGACGGCGGTCTTGCCGACGCCGGGCTCGCCCAGCAGCACCGGGTTGTTCTTGGTCCGGCGCGAGAGGATCTGCATGATCCGCTCGATCTCGGTTTCGCGGCCGATCACCGGGTCGAGCTTGCCCTCCTCGGCGAGCCGGGTGAGGTTGCGGCCGAACTGGTCGAGCAGTTTCGAAGACTTTTTGCCCTCGCCGCCGGCACCGCCGCCACCGCCGCCCTGACGACGGCCGCCGGGGCCGGAGAGCATGCGGATGACCTCGTTGCGGATCTTGTCCGAGTCGGCGTCGAAGTCGAGCAGGATGCGGGCGGCGACGCCCTCGTTCTCACGCACGAGGCCGAGCAGGATGTGCTCGGTGCCGATGTAGTTGTGGCCGAGCGAGAGCGCCTCGCGCAGCGCCAGCTCCAGGACCTTCTTGGCGCGCGGCGTGAACGGGATCTGGCCGGAGGTGACCTCCTCGCCGGAGCCGACGATCCGGACCACCTGAGAGCGCACCCGTTCGACGGTGATGTCGAGGGACTCGAGAACGCGCGCGGCAAGCCCCTCCTCCTCGCGGAGGAGACCGAGCAGGATGTGCTCGGTGCCGATGTAGTTGTGCTTGAGCGTCCGGGCCTCCTCCTGCGCTAGGACGACGACCTGGCGAGCTCTCTCAGTGAATCGCTCGAACAAATGAAGACCTCTTCCTGGTTCTCGAACCCGGAATACCCGAGTTAGTACCGCCGGACGCCTTGCTCCCTATATCGGGAGGCATCCATCTGTCCCTTAACTCTACCGGGGTCGCATGTCCGGCTTCTGAGCGCTTGAACACGCTAAGAGCGGACTTTCACGCGGAACTTGGCACGTTCCCGTCACATTAGGTGCGCATCGCCGGGAAGAGGAGGACTTCCCGCAGCGTCTTCGAGCCGGTGAGCATCATCACCAGGCGGTCGATGCCGAGGCCGACGCCGCCGGTCGGCGGCATCCCCTGTTCGAGCGCTTCGACGAAGGCCTCGTCGAACGGCTGCGCCTCCTCGTCGCCGCGTTTGCCCTCGGCCGCCTGTTCTTCGAAGCGGCGCCGCTGCTCGTCGGGATCGTTCAGCTCGGTGAAGGAGTTGGCGATCTCGACGCCGCCGGCGAAGGCCTCCCAGCGCTCGACTATCCCCTCCTCGGAGCGGTGGCGCTTGGCGAACGGCGAGAGCTCGACCGGGTAGTCGAAGATGAAGGTCGGCTGGACCAGCCCCGGCTCGACCTCCTTCGAGAGCAGCCCGTCGACCAGCTTCCCCCAGCCCTCCTTCGGATCCGGCTCGGTCCCCATCGCCTTTGCCAGCGCCTCCCGGGTCGGGTGCTCGCGGATGTCGATGCCGGCCCGCTCGATGATCGCCTCGCGCAGGGTGACCCGCCGCCAGGGCGGCGTGAAATCGATCTCGCCGTCGCCGCGCTTCACCTTCGTCGTCCCCAGCACCCGCTCGGCGACCTCGGCGACCAGGCGCTCGAGGTCGTGGGCGGTCTTCTCGTAGTCGGCGTAGGCCTCGTACCACTCCAGCATCGTGAACTCGGGGTTGTGCTTGTGGGAGACGCCCTCGTTGCGGAAGTCCTTGCCGAGCTCGTAGACGCGGTCGATGCCGCCGACGACGAGGCGCTTGAGGTAGAGCTCGGTCGCGATCCGCAGGTAGAAGTCGCGGTCGAGGGCGTTGTGGTGGGTGGTGAAGGGCCGCGCCAGGGCGCCGCCGTAGAGCGGCTGCAGGACCGGCGTCTCGACCTCGACGAAGTCGTGCTCGTCGAACCAGCGGCGGATCTCGGAGATCGTGCGGGCGCGGGTGCGGAAGATCGCCCGGCTCTCCTCGTTGGCGATCAGGTCGAGCTCGCGGCGGCGGAAGCGGGTTTCGACGTCCCCGAGGCCGTGGAACTTGTCGGGCGGCGGCCGCAGGCTCTTCGCCAGCAGGCGCCAGTGGTCGATCGCCAGCGAGAGCTCGCCGCCGCGGCGGGTCGCCATCGCCGTCCCCTCGGCGCCGACGATGTCGCCGAGGTCGAGGTCGACGAGCAGCTCGTAGGCCTCGTCGCCGAGCACGTCCTTGCGGGCGTGGAGCTGGATCTGGCCGCTGCCGTCGCGGACGTCGAGGAAGCAGGCCTTGCCGTGGCCGCGGCGGGCGACGATGCGGCCGGCGACGCGGTGCCGCGACTCGGTTTCCATCCCCGCCACCAGCCCCTCGTGGGCTGCCCGCACCTCGGCGATGTCCTCGCGGCCCGCGAACTCGTGCGGGAACGGCTCGATCCCGGCCTCGCGGATCCGCTCCAGCTTGCGGCGCCGGTCCTCGAGGACCTGCGAGAGATCCTCCTGCTCCTCATGCGGTTTCGGCTCGCTCATCCGGGCGCGAGCCTAACGGTCCTCAGCGAGCCTTCTCGATCTTGGTGATTTTGAGTTTTTTCTTCGGCCCGCGCGGGACCTCGACCGTGACGATGTCGTTGCGCTTTTTGCCGAGCAGCGCTTTGCCGATCGGCGACTCGTTCGAGAGCTTGTGCTCGAGCGGGTTGGCCTCGGTCGAGCCGACGATCTGGAATTTCTGCGAGTCGCCGGATTTCTGGTCTTTGACGTGGACGATCGAGCCGAAGGCGACCTCGTCGGTGCTGATCGCCTTCTCGTCGATCACCTGGGCGCGGCGCAGTTTCTCCTCCAGCTGGGCGATCCGCCCCTCGAGCAGAGCCTGTTCGTTCTTGGCGTCGTCGTATTCGGCGTTCTCGGAGATGTCGCCGAATTCACGCGCCTCCTTGATCCGGGCCGCGACCTCACGCCGTTTGGTCGTCGAGAGGAACTCGATCTCCTCTTTAAGTTTCTCCAGCCCCTCGGGGGTTATGACGGCCTGACGCACTTGCAACCTCGCTTTGGATTTTGGAAAAGGGAGCCTGCCCGGCCTCCCAGACCTAAAAAAACGCCCCGATGCGCGCCAACGGCGGCGGCACACCCGGGCAGGGAGCGCGCGATTATAGCGGGGGTGGCCCGCCGGCCAAAAGGGGTCCTGGACGCCTCGCTCAGGCGACGGTTGCGGCCGCCGAAAGGCTCGTGATCAGCTCTCGCGCTCGGGCCAGATCGGCGCTGCGCTGAAGCTCGTCGGCGACCTCCTTGGGCGCTTCCAGCCGCTCCACGTACCAGGGGTGGAATTTGCGCAGGTAGCGCTGCGCCCGCTCGGCGCCCATGTGCTCCTCGGCGCGCTCGGTGACCCAGAGCCACTCGGCGACGATCTCCTCCCGGCTCGGCGGCTCGATCCGGCGCCCGGTCAGTTCCTCGAAGACCCACGGGTTGCCGAGCGATCCGCGGGCGATCATCACCGCGTCGGCGCCAGACTCCTCGTAGGCGCGGCGGGCGGCGGCGGCGCTGGAGAGGCCGCCGGAGACGATCACCGGGACCTCGAGCCGCTCGACCAGCTCGCGCGTCAGCTCGTAGTCGGGCTTGCCCTTGTGGCCCTTGGTGGCGGCGCGCGGGTGGAAGGCGATCGCCGCCACCCCCGCCTCCTCGGCGAGCCGGATCGCCAGCTCGAAGCCGGAGCGGTCGCCGGCCTCGATCCCCGAGCGCAGCTTCACCGTCACCGGCAGGCCGCTGCCCTCGGCGGCGCCGCGGGCCAGCGCCAGGGCGAGCTCGGGGTCGCGCAGCAGCTGCGCCCCGGCTCCCGTCTTCCGCACCTTCGGCACCGGGCAGCCCATGTTGATGTCGATCAGGTCGGCGCCGGCGTCGGCGGCGATCTCGGCGCCCGAGCGCATCACCTCGGGGTCGTGGCCGAAGAGCTGCATCGAGACCGGGTGCTCGTCGGGGTGGATCCGCATCAGCTCCCGCAGGGTGCGCTCGTTGCGGTAGTGGAGGGCGAAGCTGGAGACCATCTCCGAGACCGCGAGGCCGGCGCCGTGGCGTTTGGCCTGCAGGCGGACGAACCAGTTGCCGATCCCCGCCAGCGGCGCCAGCAGGACCCGGTTGGCGATCGGCACACCGCCGATCTCGAAGGGATCGGTCAGCGCCGGGCGGCGCTCTGCTCTGTCATCGGTTGCGCTCATGGATCAGCCGCAGTCCCTTCAAGGTCAGCAGATCGTCGACCTCGTCGATCGTCTCGGTGAAGGGGACGACGGCGGCGGCATAGCCGCCGGTGGCGAGCAGGTGCGGGTTCGGGATCTCGTCTTCCATGCGGCGGACGACGCCGTCGATCAGCCCGGCGAAGCCGAAGATGAAGCCGGAGTTGATCGCCGCCCGGGTCGAGCGGCCGATCGCTTCGGCCGGCTCTTCGAGGTCCATCCGGGTGATCCGGGCGGCGCGATCGATCAGGGCGCTGAGCGAGGGCGCGAGGCCGGGGCCGATCGCGCCGCCGAGGTACTCGCCCTCGGCGGAGACGACGTCGATGTTGATCCCGGTGCCGAAGTCGACCGAGATGCAGGCCTCGCCGAAGCGCTCGTAGGCTGCGATCGCGTTGACGAGCCGGTCGGCGCCGACCTCGAGCGGGTTCTCGATCCGGATCGGCATCCCGGTCTTGACGCCGGGCCCGATCGCAAGGCACTCGGCTTCGAGGTAGCGCCGCGAGAGCTCTTCGAACTGGCTGCCGAGCGGCGGCACCACCGAGGAGACGCAGACCGCGTCGACGTCGCTGAAGGACATCTTCGAGAGCGAGAAGAGGCCGGCGATCCGCTCGGCCAGCTCGTCCCCGGTCGCCCCCGAGCGGGTCTGGAAGCGCCAGTGCTCGACCAGGCTCTCGCCCTCGAAAGCGCCGAGGTGGGTCTGGGTGTTGCCGACGTCGACGGCCAGGAGCATCGGCGGATTATCCCCGCGCGCGACTGGCTGGGTAGCCAAACGGGTGCGGTTGTGCATAGGATCGCCCGCAATGGACGCACGCCTTTACGTAATCCCCGGGTCCCACCCGAGCGCCGCCGCCGAGCTGATGCTGCAGCACAAGGGCATCGCCTACAAGCGCAAAGACCTGATGCCGGTGGTCTCCAAGGGGGTGCTGAGAGCGGTCGGCTTCCCCGGGATCACGGTGCCGGCGCTGAAGATCGAGGGCGACAAGATCCAGGGCTCGCGGCCGATCGCCCGCGCGCTCGACCGCCTGCGCCCCGAGCCGCCCCTGTTCCCAGCCGACGCCGGGAAACGGGCCGCCGTCGAGGAGGCCGAGCGCTTCGGCGACGAGGAGCTCCAGCACCCGATCCGGCAGCTGCTCTGGTGGGGATTCAAGCGGGACCGCTACCCGATGGCGAGCTACTCGGAGGGCGCCAAGCTCGGCGTCCCGATCGGCCTCGCGGTGAAAACCGGCGGCCCCCTGGTCGCCCTCTCGGCGCGCTTCAACGAGGCGAGCGACGAGAACGCCCGCGCCGCCCTCGCCAAGCTTCCCGCCCTGCTCGACAGGGTCGACGCCCTGGTCGAGAGCGGGGTGATCAACGGTGAGCAGCTGAACGCCGCCGACTTCCAGATCGCCCCCAGCATCGGCCTGGCGATGACCCTCGACGACCTGCGCCCATCGATTGAGAAGCGCCCGGCCGCGGCCCTCGCCAAGCGCCTGGTCCCGAACTACCCGGGCAAGATGCCGCCGGTGCTGCCGCCCGAGTGGCTGGCGCCGCTGCGCGGCGAGCCGGCCGCCGCTTAGCGCTATTCGACGCGGAAGCTCACCTGTTTGGAGCGACCTTCGTCGGAATAGCCCTTGATCGCGAGATTGAGGACGATTTCGGCGTTGTTGTTCGGCAGACCGCAGTTCGTGTTGGCAGATTCCGGGGAAGTCGCGTATGTCACGCCTTTGGCGGTCCCCGAGAAATGCACCTGGCCCGGAGAGCCTTCGTTGACGAGGGTAAAGCTCGATTCCGCCGGAGTCTGCGTGCCGATGAAGAACTCGCACACGTTGAGGCCCTGGACGAATTTGATTGTGATCGTTTTTTCGGCGGGGCAGGCGATTTTCAGGCTCGCTTTGTAGACACCGCCGGACAGGGAGGGCGTCAGCACGTAGCCGCAACCGTTGGCATTGACGGTGACAGGCAGAGCCTGCGTCGTGCAGCCGCTGTAGGTGGGCACCAGTTCGATCTGTTCGGTTGTCGAAGCCGACGTTTTGCCGATCGCGGTGCCGCTGGTGCAGATCGGTTCGATGAAGAATTCGCCGAAGTGAGTCGAGGGAAAGCGGAACCTGGTGGATTCGACCTGCGGGGCAGAGAGGTACTCCGGCGTCGTCGCCGAGTGGAAGCTGACCGCACTCGCAGTAGGAGCGGCGAACGCCATAACCATCGACGCCATCAGGAAGGCGCTGCCCCAGGATTTGAACATGCAGCAACTTTACCTGATTAGTCTGACTCTCTGTCCGGAGCCGAGGCCGGCGAGCGCCTGCTCCAGGCGGGTGCCATCCGGAAGCGTCAGCTGCGGGTCGAGCTCCAGCAGGGGGACGAGGACGAAGCGGCGGGTCGTCACCTCGGGGTGGGGCAGCGTCAGGCGGTCGGTGCTGAGCTCGAGGTCGCCGAGGAGGAGCAGGTCGACGTCGAGCGGGCGGGGGCTGTGGCGGGGCGCCTCGAAGGAGCGGCCGCGCTCCGCCTCGACGCGCTTGCAGGCGTCGAGCAGCTCTTCGGGCTCCAGCCCGGTGCGGATGCGGACGGCGGCGTTGAGGAAGTCGGGCTGGTCGAGGATCTCGCCGACCGGCTCGGTGACGTAGGTGGAGGAGACGGCGTCGATCTCGATCCCCTCGGCTTCGAGCAGCTCGACCGCTGCCCGCAGGTGGGCGGCCGGGTCGCCGACGTTGGACCCGAGGCCGAGGTAGCCGCTCCGCCGCTCGCCGGCCAAGCGCTAGTCCTCGGCTTCGTCGTCGTCTGCGACCGTCCGCTCCTGCGTCACCTCGACCGCCACCTCCTGGATCGCCAGCGGCAGCGGCGGCTCCGGCTTGGCGGCTCGCACCCGGACCGATTCGCAACCGTAGCGCTCCATCAGCCTGGTCCCCACCACCTGCGCCAGGCGCTCCAGCGTCTTGTAGCTGCGCTCGGTGGCGGCGAGGGTGACGATGTCGCAGACCGCCCCGTAGTCGACCGTGTCCTCGAGCCGGTCGGTGAGGACTGCGTCGCAGTCGGGGACGTCGAAGGAGATGTCGAACTCGAGCCGCTGCCCGACCTCCTGCTCGGCTTCGGAGACGCCGTGGTGGGTGTAGATCGAGAGCCCGCGGAGCTCGATTTCCGCGCTCGAGTCGATGCCGTTGTCGTGGCTCTCCATGCCGGGGAAGCTACCCGAGTATCGCCGCGGCCACGGCCAGCGCCTGCCGCATCTCGGCGACGTCGTGGACGCGCAGCACCTCGGCTCCCTCGGCGGCGGCGAGGACCGAGGAGGCGATCGTGCCGCCGAGGCGCTCGCCGGCGGCGGAGCCGTCGACCCTGCCGATGAAGCTCTTGCGGGAGGTGCCGACAACCAGCGGCCGGCCGAGCTCGCGCAGCTCGCCGAGCCGTCGCAGCAGCTCCATGTTGTGGGCGGCGGTCTTGCCGAAGCCGATCCCCGGGTCGAGCCAGACCCGCTCCTCGGCGACGCCGGCCGCGGCGGCCGCCTGCAAGCGCTCGGACAGGAACGACTTCACCTCGGCGACGACGTCGTCGTAACGGGGGTCCTCCTGCATCGTCCGCGGCTCGCCGAGCATGTGCATGAGGACGACGGTGGCGCCGCGCTCGGCGCAGAGGGGCGCCATCGCGGGGTCGCCGCGCAGGGCGGTGATGTCGTTGACGATCGTCGCGCCGGCGTCGAGAGCGGCCTCGGCGACCGTGGCCTTCGAGGTGTCGACGGAGACTTCGCAGTCGAGGCCGCTGAGACCTCGGATCACCGGGACCACCCGCCGCAGCTCCTCCTCGGCCAAGACCGGATCGGCCCCGGGCCGGGTCGATTCGCCGCCGACGTCGAGGATCTCCGCCCCCGCCTCAGCCAGCTCGCGCCCGTGTGCGATCGCCGCCTCGGGGTCGAGGAAGAATCCCCCGTCGGAGAAGGAATCCGGCGTCACGTTGACGACGCCCATCAGCTTGGTCATACGGTCTCTTGACTAAGAAGCGTCGCCGCCGGCGAAGCCTGGCTTCGGCCGCGGCATCGGCCGGCTGCCCTCGCGGGCGGCCTTTTCGGGCTCCGGCGCGGGCTCGGCGGGCGCCGCGGGGTGCTCGTCGTCGTCGACGAAGACCTCCTCCGGCGACTTGCCTTCGAGCAGGGCGACGAACTCCTTGGCGTCGATCGTCTCCCGCTCCAGCAGTAGCTTCGAGACCCGCTCGAGGTCGTCGCGGCGCTCGTTCAGCAGAGTCTTCGCGCTCTGGTGCGCGCTCTCGACGATGCGGCGGATCTCGTCGTCGATCTCGCGGGCGATCTCGTCGGAGTAGTCGGGCTCGGAGTTGAACTCGCGGCCGAGGAAGGGCTGGCCGCGATCGTGGCCGAAGACACGGGGGCCGAGGCGCTCGGACATCCCGAACCGCATCACCATCTGCTTCGCCGTCGCCGTCACCTTTTCGAGGTCGTTGGAGGCGCCGGTGGTGATCTCGCCGAAGACGATCTCCTCGGCGGCGCGGCCGCCCAGGGTCATCGCCATCGTGTCGGTCAGCTCCGCGCGCGTGGTCAGGAACTTGTCCTCGGTCGGCAGGCTGATCGTGTAGCCGAGGGCCTGGCCGCGGCTGATGATCGAGATCTTGTGGACCGGGTCGGTGTTCTCGAGCAGCTGGCCGACGATCGCGTGGCCGACCTCGTGGTAGGCGGTGACCAGGCGCTCTTTCTCGCTCATCACCCGGGTCTTCTTCTCGGGGCCGGCGATCACGCGCATGATCCCCTCCTCGAGCTCCTTCATCGTGATCTCGCGGCTGCCCGTGCGGGCGGTCAGCAGCGCCGCCTCGTTGATCAGGTTGGCGAGGTCGGCGCCGGTGAAGCCGGGGGTCTGGCCGGCGAGCGTGTCGAGATCGATCTCGCGGCCCAGCGGCTTGCCGCGGGTATGGACCTCGAGGATCTTCTTGCGGCCCTTGCGGTCGGGGCGGTCGACGACGACCTGGCGGTCGAAGCGGCCGGGCCGCAGCAGCGCCGGGTCGAGGATGTCGGGGCGGTTGGTGGCGGCAATCAAGATGATGTTGTCCTTCATCTCGAAGCCGTCCATCTCGACCAGCAGCTGGTTCAAGGTCTGCTCGCGCTCGTCGTGACCGCCGCCCATGCCGGCGCCGCGATGGCGGCCGACGGCGTCGATCTCGTCCATGAAGATGATGCAGGGTGAGTTCTGTTTCGCCTGCTCGAAGAGGTCGCGGACGCGGCTGGCGCCGACGCCGACGAACATCTCGACGAAATCCGAGCCGGAGATCGAGAAGAACGGGACGCCCGCCTCGCCGGCGACGGCGCGGGCGAGCAGCGTCTTGCCGGTGCCGGGCGGTCCATATAGAAGGACGCCCTTCGGGATCCGGGCGCCGAGCGCCTGGAACTTCTTCGGGTTCTCGAGGAATTCCTTGATCTCCTCGAGCTCCTGCACCGCCTCGTCAACGCCGGCGACGTCGCGGAAGGTGATTTTCGGCGCGTCGACCGACATCCGCTTGGCTTTCGATTTGCCGAAGTTCATCACCCGGCTGCCGCCGCCCTGCATCTGGTTCATGAGGAAGATCCAGAAGCCGAAGAAGAGGACGAAGGGGAGGATCAGGGTCAGCAGCGAGAGCAGGCTCGAGCTGCCGGAGCCGTGGACGTCGGTCTTGACTTCGTTGTCGCGGAGGAGGTTGACCAGCTCGCGTTCGCCGTCGGGCGGGTAGCCGGTGGAGAAGCTTTCGCCGTTGGTGCGCTTGACGTCGAGGGTGTTGTCCTTCGTGTTGACGTCGACTTCTTCGATCTCCCCCTTGACGACCAAGCCCGATTTCGTGTTGATCAGCTGGTTGTAGGCAGGGGATTCCTTGCCATCGCCACCGCTGATCATTTTCGAGGCGATGAACGCCAGGATTACGACCAGCAGGATCGGGAACGCCGCGCTTTTGAAGAAACGCCTCAAGTCGAGAATCAGCGTACCAGGGCGGAATTTCCGCGTTACTCAGCCAGCGCGGCGACGAAATCCAGGTTTCGGTACTTCTGCGCGTGGTCGAGGCCGTAGCCGATCGCGAACCGGTTCGGGATCTCGAAGCCGACGTAGCGCGGCGAGAGGTCGACCCGCAGCCGCTCCGGCTTGGTCAGCAGCGCGCAGGCGTGCAGCGATGCGGGATTGCGGGCGTTGAGGTTGCGCATCAGGTACTGCAGGGTGAGGCCGGAATCGATGATGTCCTCGACGATGAGGACGTCGCGGCCTTCGATCGGCGCGTCGAGGTCCTTGAGGATGCGGACGACGCCGGAGGAGTCGGTCTGCGAGCCGTAGCTGGAGACGGCCATGAAATCGATCTCGCAGGGGACGTCGATGTGGCGCATCAGGTCGGCGAGGAAGAGGACGGCGCCCTTCAGCACCCCGACCAGGATCAGCTCCCCCCCGGCGTAGTCGCGGCTGATCTCCGCGCCGAGCTCGGCGATGCGCCGCTGCAGATCGTCTCTGGCGACGAGGGTCTCGCCGATCGCGGGGTCCGCCACGGCGCGCAGTCTAGATATATGCCGGGGGCGAAGCCCACCGGCGCTTTCAGGAGCGCTCGGCGCGGAGGACGCCGCCCTCGAGGACGGCGCGGACGCCGCCGCCGAGGTCGAGGACCGAGCCGCCGCGGCTGAGGCCCGCGACCTGCTCGGCGAAGCGGGCGGCGCCGGCGACCGGGCGGCCGGCGGCCTCGTCGGCGAGGCGCTGGAGGACGAGCCGGCGCAGCGCCGGATGCAGCTCGGCGAAGCGCGCCTGCGCGATCGTCCCCTCCCCCGCCGCCAGCTCGGCGTCGACCAGCGAGTCGAGCAGCTCCGCCTCTTCGCGCAGCAGCGCCGCCGTCCGCAGGACGTTCTCCTTCGCCGCCGGGTGAACGCGCTCCAGCTCCGGGATCAAATCCCGGCGGACGAGGTTGCGCTTGAAGTCGGCCTCCTCGTTGCCGGCGTCGTCGCGCCAGGCCAGCCCCCGCTCTTCGCAATACGCCGTGGTCTCGGCACGGGTGGCGCCGAGCAGCGGCCGGACGAGGCGCCCGTTGCGGGGCCGCATCCCGAGCAGGGCGCGGCGGCTGGGGGAAGAGGCGAGCCGGTAGAGGATCGTCTCGACCTGGTCGTCGGCGGTGTGGCCGGTGGCGATCGCCGCGTCCCGCTCCCCGCCCAGCCGCGCGGCGGCGGCATAGCGCTCCTCGCGCGCCCAGGCCTGGAGGTTGCCCCCTCCCTGCCGGCGCGACGGCCGCTCGATCGCCAGCTCGACTCTGAGCCTGGCGCAAAGCTCCACGCAGTAGTCCTCGTCGCCGTCCGCCTCGGGCCGCAGCCCGTAGTTGACGTGCAGCGCCCTCACCGCGTCGGCGCCCCGCGCCCGCACCGCGAGGTCGAGCATGCAGACCGAGTCGCGCCCGCCGGAGAGCATCGCCACCACCGGCTCAGGCCCAGCGATCAGCCCCCCGGCCTCGACCCTGGCGAGGAGGTCCTCGCCGCTCATGCGCCGCGGACGACGAAGAGCTCGGTCGGGGTCGGGAACCCCTTCAGGCTGACCTCGCCGATCGGCTCGAACTCGAGGCGGTCGCTGGCGGCGATCGCGCCGCAGACCGCGTCGGTGACCAGCACCTCGCCGGCCAGGGCCCGGTTGACGACCCGGTGGACGAGGTTGACCTGGCTGCCGAAGTAGTCGCCGTCGCGGTAGACGGCGTCGCCGTAGTGGATCCCGACCCGCGGCTGCGGCCGCTGGGCGAAGCGGGAGAGGAACTCCACCGCCCATTCGGTCAGGGAAGCCGGGTCGGGAGAGACGACCATCACCTCGTCGCCGATCGTCTTCACGATCGTCGCCTCCCGCGGCATCGTCGCTTCGACGGTGGCGACGAAGTTCTCGACCACGTCGAGCGCCTCGATGTCCCCCTCCTCCTCGGTGTAGCGGGTGAAGCCGGTGAGGTCGATGAAGCAGAGGGTGACGTTGACGTGGCCGAGCTCGAGTTCGGCCGTGTCCATCGCCGAGTCGCTCTCCATGTGGCCGACGACGTCCTGCTCGACGAAGAAACGCAGGTAGCGCTCGTGCAGGTATTCGGTCAGCGGCGCCGTCAGCGGCAGGACGTCGGCGGCGAGCTCCCCCATCTCCTCCGCCATTTCCAGCTCCGGGACGGCGTCGCGGATCAGCGGCTCGTGGACGTAGAGGTGAAAGAGCCGCACCTCGGCGTCGGCGATCCGCCGCATCGAGAGCGCGTAGACGCGGACCAGCTGCAGGAAGGCGACGAGGGGGAAGCCGACGGCGAGGACGCGGGCGCAGTGCCGCATCGCCGCCAGGTCGTCTTTGTCGAGCTCGCGCCGGCCGGCGGGGGTGCCGAGGATCACCAGGATGCGCTCGACCAGCTCCGGCTCGAGCCCCGTCTCCGCCGCCGCCTCCTCGATCGAATACGTCTCCTGCGAGCCCGAGAAGAGCTCCTCGGTGAAGCCGAAGGCGAGCCGCCCCTCCTTGCCGGCGCTCTTCAGGTCCTCGAGCGAGTACCCCCGCTCCCGCATCCGTGCCACCACCCGAGCCTGAGCAGCCGCCGCCGCGGTCCAACGCCCTTTCCGAACCGGCACGACCTTCTCCGCCGCCCACCGTTTCAGCGTGCTGGAAGGCACCCCGGACCGCCGAGCCGCCTCGGAAAGCGAAATCCTCTGATCGGGCATAGGGCGAGGCTAACCCTTCCCCCCGAACACAAACGGGGCGGCCCGAAGGCCGCCCCGTTGGCTCTTTGTCCTGGGGGAAAGCCGGAGCTAAGTGGGGATCTCCGACTCCTCGTGCAGCTGGAGGACCGACTGGCCGTCCTCCCCGGTGCGGATGCGGATCGCCTCCTCCACCGGCAGCACGAAGATCTTGCCGTCGCCGACCTCGCCCGTGCGGGCGTGCCTGAGGATGGCCTCGACGACGATGTCCTTGTCTTTGTCCTCGACCACGACCTCCAGCTTGATCTTCGGCCGGACGTTGACGGTGAGGGTCGAGCCGCGGTAGCGCTCGACGATGCCCTTCTGGCGGCCCGAGCCCTTGGCCTCGATGATCGACAGGGACGGGAACCCCTTGTCGAGCAGCTCGGCCCGGATCGGCTCGAACGCCTCGTGGCGGATGTACGCCTCTATCTTTTTCATCCGTTCGTGCCTCCTAGGTCTCGCTGGTCATCGCCGTGGCGATCGCCGGAGTCGCCGGCGCCGCGCTCGGCGGGTGCAATAGCGGAGCCCCGGTCGAGTACTCCGGCTGGGGGATGAACTGCTCCGGGTACCCGTACATCCCGTGCTCGGAGATGTCGAGGCCGGCGTCCTCCTCCTCCGCCGTCACCCGCAGCCCGATCGTCTTCTTGATCGCGAAGAAGATCGCGTAGGAGGCGACGAACACACAGGCGAAGGCGACGCCCACACCGAGCGCCTGGGCGCCCAGCTGGTGGAAGGAGCCGCTGTACCAGAGGCCCGGATCGCCGACTTCGTTGAATTCGGCCAGCCGCGGCGAGGTGAAGATGCCGCAGGAGAGGGTCCCCCAGATCCCGGCGAGACCGTGAGCCGAGAGGGCGCCGACCGGGTCGTCGATCAGCTTCTCGATCGCGAGGACGCCGTAAACGACGATGACGCCGGCGATCGCGCCGATGATCGGGGCGGCCCAGTACTCGACGTAGCCCGACGGGGCGGTGATCGCGACCAGGCCGGCGATCGCGCCGTTGCCGGCCATGCCGATATCGATCGTCTTCGTCTTCAGGTACATGATCGCGACCGCGGCGACGACGCCGGCCGCGGCGGCGAGGTTGGTGACGACGACGACTTCAGCGAAGCGGCCGCCGATCGCGCCCAGGGTCGAGCCCGGGTTGAACCCGAACCAGCCGAGCCAGAGGATCAGCACGCCGAGGCCGACCAGGGGCATCGAGTGCCCGGGGATCGCCCGCGGTTTGCCGTCCTTCGTGTACTTGCCGATCCGCGGGCCGAGCAGGAGCAGCGCCGCGAAGGCGCCGGTGGCGCCGATCAGGTGGACCACCGTGGAGCCGGCGAAGTCCTGCATGCCGACGTTGACCTGCAACCAGCCGCCGCCGAAGATCCAGTGGCTGAGCACCGGGTACAGCACGGCGCTGAAGATGATCGCGTAGATGATGTAGGCGCCGAATTTGATCCGCTCCAGGGTCGCGCCCCAGACGATCGCCAGCGAGACCGCGCAGAACACGAACTGGAAGAACATGAACGCGGCGGGGCTGATCGAATACGTTTCGACGAAGGGGATGCTCTTGCCGGCTTCTTCGATCGAGGAGCCGACATCGAGGAAGAACCCGTGGGTCCCGGCGATCTCGCCGAGCCCGCCGAACGCCAGCGCGAAGCCGCACGCCCAGTAACAGAGCGAGGCGATCGAGAAGTTCACCAACACCTTGGCCACGCCGGCGCCCGCGTTCTTGGCCCGGGAGAACCCGACCTCCAAGAGCAGGAACCCGGCCTGCATGAACATCACCAGGCAGGCGGCGACGATCACCCACATCGCGTTGATGCTGGCCTCGGGCGTATCCAAGATCGGTTCCGAAGCACCGAAGGCCAGACCCGGCAGGACGAGCGAGGCGATCGTGGCCACCGGAGCGGCGATCATCAGCCTCCTTTTCATTCCATTTCCTCCTAGCCCGACGGGATTCACGGCCCCGCCGGTCGCGTTTGGATAACTCGACCCCACGCTATGAATGGAGAGGCCGGGGGTCTTTGTCCGGCTGGAGGAAATTCGCCGGCCGCGGTTTCTCCCCGATGTCGGTGCCGTGGCTGGGCGGCTAGATTCGACGGCGCCGATGCCCGCCCGCCTCAGACCAACCGCCCCGATCGCCGCCGAGTCGATCCTCGTCGGCGACCCCGGCCGGGCGCTGATGCTGGCGCAGGAGCTGCTGGTCCAGCCGAAGATGAGCAACCACGCCCGCGGCCTCTGGGGCTACACGGGGGTCACTCATAAGGGCGAGGAGCTGACGGTCCAGTCGACCGGGATGGGAGGCCCCAGCGCCGCCGTCGTCCTGGCGGACCTGGTGGAGCTGGGAGTGAGGCGCGCCATCCGCATCGGCACCTGCACCTCGCTCGGCAGCTTGGGCCTGGCCGACCTGCTAATCGTCGAGGACGCCAACTCGCAGCGCCCGGACGAGGAGCTCACCAGCGCGTTGGCCGAGGCGCTGCCCGATGCCCACCGCGGGGCCGTGGTCAGCCTCGACACCCTCTACCGGCCGGAGCGGGACCTGCCCTCGGCGCTCGCCGAGGCGGCCGACATGCAGACGGCCGGCCTTCTCGCCGCCGCCGCCGAGCACGGGGTCGCCGTCGCGGCCCTCCTGATCGTCACCAAGAAGAGCGATTCCGGACAGCTGCAAGACGAGGAGCTGGAGGAAGTCGCCAGACGTGCCGGAGCGGTCGCCGCAACCGTACTCTCACCCTAAGGTTGAGAGTTAGACTTCTCTTTTTTCGGCGCTTTTTTCGAGTTCTCGCGCCGCAGCGCCCCGAGCTCACGGCTGAGGTCGTCGATTGCCTCCTCGACGTCCTCGAGTCGCTGCGAAAACGACCGCAGGCGCCGCTCCAGCCGTTCCACGTCGGTCGCCGAGGGCAGGTTGAGGGCGCTCATCGCCGCCTGCTGGGCCTCGATCGCCTTCTCCCGCGCCCCGAGGGCCGCGGTGACGGCGTCGTGCAGCGTCGGGTTGTCGATCAGCGCCTGCGCCAGCTCGCCCAGCGCCTGCTCCGCCCGGGCGCGCAGCCCGTCGCCATCCTGCTCGTACTCTTCAAAGCTCAAGCCGCATGCCTTTCCGCCTCGCGTTGACAGCAGCTTAACGAGCGCATCCGGCTGAGTTGAAAATCTCCGTTACAGCGATGTTTCAGACCATGATTAAGGCCTTGTTGGGGGCAGGCGGTTCCGTTGCGGACGCCCGTACTAGTGGGTAGCTTGCAGCCACTGCCCAGGGAGGGGTATCCGAGCGTGGGCAGGGACGCTTAGGGATGAGAACCAAGTTCGCACTTCTACTCGCACTCGCCAGCTTCCTGGCGGTGACTGCCGTGGGCACGGCCTTCGCCGGCGCCGACCCCCTCTCGGAAAGCTCGGCGGTCGATCCGGCGACGACCACCGCCGTCCCCTCACTGCAGGCCCCGGCCTGCGCCAACGGGCTCGACGACGACGGCGACGGCTTCGCCGACGAAGAAGACCCCGACTGCGAAAGCCCCGAAGACGTCAGCGAGGCTCCCTCCCCCCCGGCCTCCGGCGAAGCGGAAGGGTCGCCGATCCCGGCGCCCGCCCCTGAATCCACCCCGGCGCCCGCAGCGGGCGGCACGGGCGGCGTCAAGGAAGGAACGGGGATCGACGGCGGCAACGCCGGCAAGGGCGGCGTCTCCCGCAACGACGTCCTCGGCGACGCCAGCGGCGGCGGCGGCAGCGGCGCCGTCACCGCCCCCAGCGCCAACGGCGGCGGCGACCAGCCGGCGCCGAAGGGCCCGGACGGCGGCTCCCCCTACAACGAAGCCGGCGCCCCCACGGTCGCCAACCCGACGACGACGATCGCCCCCTTCGGGCCGGCCCCGATCGGCGTCCCCAACTTCGTCATCGACAGCTTCGAAATCCCGCCCTTCCTGCTGCCGATCTACCAGGCCTGCGGAACCGAATACGGGATCCCCTGGGAGGTGCTCGCCTCGATCAACAAAATCGAGACCGCCTTCGGCACCAACACCAACGTCTCCAGCGCCGGCGCCGTCGGCTGGATGCAGTTCCTGCCCTCGAGCTGGGAACAGTTCGGCCTCGACGCCAACGGCGACGGCAAGAAAGACCCCTACAACCCGGTCGACGCGATCTGCGCCGCCGCCCACTACCTGAAGCTGGCGGGCGGCAACAAGGACCTCTACCAGGCGATCTTCGCCTACAACCACGCCGACTGGTACGTGCAGGAGGTGCTCCTTTACGCCCGCGCCTACGGCCGCCTCCCCTCCGACCTGGTCGGCTCCCTGACCGGCCTCACCGAGGGCGCCCACTTCCCGATCGCCGCCGACGCCCGCTACGCCGACGACGTCGCCGCCCGGGCGGCGCTGAAGAACGGCGAGAGCCCCGAATACGGCAACGCCGCCGAAGTCATCTCCTCCTCCCCCACCCCGCGCGGGATCAACATCTTCAGCAAGGAGGGGGCGCCGGTCGTCGCCGTCAACGACGGGGTGATCCGCAAGCTCGGCCACTCCGACACGCTCGGCGACTTCGTCGTCCTCGAAGACACCTACGGCAACCGCTACACCTACGCCGAGCTCGGCCACCTGGTCCGCAACCGCCGCCTGGTCGTGATGCCGACCGGGAAGGAGCGGCGGGTCCCGGTCGAAAGCCAGAACCTGCGGCCGCGCCTGCGCGCCCTGCCGCAGCGGACCGGCCGCGAGCGCGAGACCGCCGGCGACGCGGTCGAAGCCGCGGTCGCCGCCAGCGGCAAGGGCTCGCTCAAGGTCGGCTCGAAGGTGATCGCCGGCACCGTCCTCGCCCGCGTCGGCGGTGAAGCCGAAGGCGTCGACCCGCACATCAACTTCTCGATCCGCCCGGCCGGTAAGGGGGCGCCGCGGATCGACCCGAAGCCGATCCTCGACGGCTGGAAGCTGCTCGAGGCGACCGCGATCTACCGCGCCAAGGGCAAGAGCCCGTTCGCCAAGCTGAGCGGCGCCGGCGTCCTCCTGCTCTCCAAGGAGGCGCTGCAGAAACGGGTCCTCGACGACAAAGACCTCGACATCTACAGCTGCGGCCGCGAAGACATCGCCGCCGGCCGGATCGACCGCCGCGTCCTGGCGATGCTCGAGTACCTGAGCACCAGCGGCTACAAGCTGACGATCACCTCGCTGATGTGCGGCCACGGCCTCCTCACCACCTCCGGCAACGTCTCCGAGCACAGCACCGGCGACGCGGTCGACATCGCCGTCATCAACGGCGTGCCGGTGACCGGGAACCAGGGTCCCGGGACCGAGACCGACGACCTGATCCACGCCGTCCTGCGCCTGCAGGGGACGATGCACCCGCACCAGGTGATCTCGCTCGAGGACCTGCCGGGAGAAACCAGCTTCGCCCTCCCCGACCACTACGACCACGTCCACGTCGGCTACCACGCGACCGCCGGCCTCGGCGAAGCGAAGTTCGCCGCCCTGCTGAAACCGAACCAGTGGCAGCGCCTGATCGACCGCCTCGGCCAGATCGAAAACCCGAGCGTGCCGGTGCATCCGTCGAAGTACGCGGTGCCGGACACGCCCAACGGCGGCCTCTCCGCCGGCAGCGGCGACTGACGCTGTTCGGCTTCGTCCAACTCGACTTCGCCGGCGCCCTGCCGCTGGCCGACGGCCGCTACCTCGTTCGCTCGCCGGGCCCCGCCGCCGAGGAGAGCGTCCTCGTCGTCCAGCGCCTCGGCGCCGCCGCCGCCCCGGTGCGCCGCCGCCGGCGCGTCCGCCAGCTCGAAGGCTCCGAGCCCGAGCCGGTGACCCTGACCCGGGTCACCGCGATCCGCGCCTTCGCCAAGTTCGAGGGCGCGGAGGAGGCCGGCCGCTGGCTCGACGAGGCCTGCGAGGCCGAGGACACGGTCGACGTCCTCGTTGCCGACGCGATGGCGCTGCTGAACCGGGCCCTCCACGCCCAGGCGGTTGCCGCGGCCAACCCGAGCTCGAGGAGCGAGCTGGCGGCCGAGGACGCCGAGCGGGTCGCGATCGGCTACGGCAGCGGCGAGGAGACCGCCGCCGGCCGCTTCAGCGACGCCCGCCGCGTGGACGTCCGCGGCGGCTCCTCCAAACGCCGGCGGCGCGAGGAGGAGCTGAGGCCGCAGGAACGGGTCGCGGGAGTGCTGACCGGCCGCGAACGGCTCGACGCTTGCGAGACGCTGCTGCTGCGCGCCCGCGCCGACCTCGACGCCGGCCGCGACCGCGAGGCGGCCCTGCAGCTGCGCGTCGGCCTCGAGGCGCTCCTCGCGGAGCTGAAGGACGCCGTCGCCGACCCGGGGCACGAGGAGGACATGGGGAGCCTGAACGAGCGCAAGAGCGAGGTCGGTGCCGCTGCGAACGCGGCCCTGGAGGGGGATCTCGATGCCGAAAAGCGCGACCACGTCGAGGAACTGCTCCAGATCAGCGAGCGGGTCCTGCGACGCCGCCGGGTGCTCCGAGGCTAAACCTCAGGTAGAGGCTTAGAATGCGAGGTGGTGCATGACCACCTCGTCGCGCAGGGAGTCGGCGATGTGGTGCGCCTCCTCCAGCGCGATCCCCTCGATCGAGGGAACGCCGATCACCGTCAGCCCCGCCGCCCGGGCGGCGGCGACCCCGGTCGGGGAGTCCTCGAGGGCGACGACGGCAGGGCCCGGCTCGACCCCGAGGCGACGGCAGGCCTCCAGGTAGGGGTCGGGCGCCGGCTTCGGCGCCGCCACCTCGTGGGCGCTGAGGACGACGTCGAAGTGGTGGCCGAGGCCGACGATCTCGATCGAGCGCTGGACGAAGCGCAGCGGCGAGTTGGAGACCAGGCCCAGCGGGGTGCCGCGCTCGCGCAGCCGCTCGAGCAGCTCGCGGGCGCCGACCATCGACTCCACCCCGTGCTCGAGCTCGGCGACGACGAGCGCGTTCAGCTCCTCGATCAGCTCCCCCGCCCGCCCCGGTTCGCCGAGCCGGCGCTCGAGGATGCCGCCGGCGATCTCCGCCGAGGTGCCGACCAGCTCGCGCTTGTCGGCGGGGGTGAACTCCAGCCCCCGGCGCTCGAAGAGGTCTTCCTCGGCCCGGGTCCAGACCGACTCGGTGTCGAGGAGGAGGCCGTCGTTGTCGAAGACGACGGCGGCGGGCAGCGGACGAGGCATCGGCCGGATCATCCCAGCTATCCGGTCGGCGAAACCGCTAGCGTCGGCGGATGCCCTTCCACGTCGAGGTCAGCTCCGGCCTCCACCGCGCCCGCACCTTCAACCTCAGCGACGAGGAGATGCGGAACGCAGTCCTCGACCCGTGGCTGTCACGGCGCCCGTTCGAGCTCGGCGACCGCAGGTGGGACCCCGAGGAGTGCGATCTGCGGGTGCTCGAAGGCCCGGCCCTGAGCAACCCCGAGCTCTCCTTCGGTCAGGGCTGGGCAAACGCCGAGCGGGCGTCCGCGGACATCACCAGGCGGGTCCTCGAGGACGGAGCGCAGGCACGAGGCTCGACGGCGGGCCCGGCCGCCCTGGTGATCGAAACCGCCTCCGCCGTGCAGACGGTGGCGGAGCTCGCGTCCACCTACCAGGCGCGCAGCGCCGACCTCGACAGCCTCCGCGGACGCATCGACGGCCGCGACCCGGAGATCGCGGCCGTGATCGTGGTCATCCAGCAACCCCAGCCGTAGAGCCGAAGTCGACCGCGACCCCGCGGGGGATGACCAGCACGGGATAGTTCGCAGCCTCGACCGCGTAGTCGCTGGCGGCGCTGAGGACGACCCTGCCCTCCGGCGCCTCCGGGCGGGAGCCGACGACGAGCAGGTCGACCGACCCCGAGCCGTGGGCGACGACCTCGGCACCGAGCGCTCCGGCGAGGCTGTCGGCGGTGCTGCGGGCGGCCGGGTCACCCTCCTCGATCACCCCGACGACGCTGACCCCCGGCGCCGGGTCCTCGTTGAAGCCCGCCGGCGCCACGGCGATCGCCGAGGGGCCGCCGAGGAGCAGTTTGTGGGCCGAGATCCCCGGCTTGACCAGACCGCGGGCGGTCCGGTATTCAGAGCCGAAGACGATCACGTCGGCCTGCTCCTGCTCGGCCAGCTCGGTGAGGCCGACGCTGGTCGCGGGGTTGACCACCACGTGCTTCTTCATCTCCGGCATGCCGATCGAGGCGGCGCCTCGCGCCAGCAGCTGCTCGGCCTGCTCCTGCTCCAGCGATTCGCCGAAGGAGTGGCGGACGTAGGCGAGGGCGAGCTCGGCCCCCGAGGAGGCGAGAAGCCGACCGAGCGCCAGGGCGTCCCGGTCGTTGTCGGTGTCGTCGTAGGAAACGATGATCTTCAGTGCCATTTCGTGCTGCCTCCGAGGTCGAACGAGGGGTCGGGCCAGATTGGCAGACCGGAACCGCCGGGAGGAAGGGGGCGGCTCCGGTCTGCGGGTGGCACCGGGTTAGGGGGTGCCTCCGGCCGGCGCCGGCCGGGCCGGAGCCGCGGTCGCGGGGACGCCGTCGGGGTAGCCGAGCGAGGGCACGTCCGACGGGTACACCTCGTGCCCGTGGACGGCGATGTCGCCCGTCTCCATGTCCTCCTCGGTCATCCGCAGCGGGACCACCAGCCCGACCAGCTTGAGGAGGATGAAGGTGCCGATCGCCGAGAAGGCGATCACCCAGGCCGCCGTGTAGGCCTGCACCCAGAGCAGGTGCAGCCCGCCGCCGGAGATCAGGCCTTCGTGTTCGCCCGCCATCAGGTTGTTGGCGAAGATGCCGACCAGGAGGCCGCCGGCGACCCCGGCGAACCCGTGGGTGTAGACGACGCCGAGGGTGTCGTCGACGTTGCGGAAGGGCCGCACCCGGCTGAGGTAATTGAGGGCCAGGTAGACGAGGGTCGATGAGACGACGCCGATGATGATCGCCGCCCAGCCGTTGACGAAGCCGGCGCCGGGGGTGATCGCGACGAGGCCGACGATCATCCCGTTGACGCTGCCGATCAGGCTCGGCTTGCGGCCGGTCAGGTAGTCCATCCCGACCCAGACGAGGAAGGCGACGGCGACGCAGATGTTGGTGTTGAGCAGCGAGGCGGAGGCGATGTTGCCGGCGCTGTACCAGTCGCCGCCGTTGAACCCGTTCCATCCCATCCACAGCAGCCCGGCGCCGATCGCGACCATCGCCAGGTTGTTGGGGGCGTCGACCTCGCGGTCGCGCTGTAGACGCGGGCCGATCACCCAGGCGGCGACGAAGCCGGAGACTCCCGCGGCGAGGTGGATCACGTAGCCGCCGGAGTAGTCGATCGCGCCCTGCTGGGCGAAGAAGCCACCGCCCCAGATCATGAAGGCGTTGATCGTGTAGACGAGCAGGGTCCAGAGGGCGACGAACGGGATCCAGGCCTTGAAGTTGAAGCGCCCGAGCACCGAGCCGAGCATCAGCAGCGGCGTGATCGCGGCGAAGACGATCTGGAAGTACGCCAGCGTCGACATCGGGAAGAGGAATTCTTCTTCCGGCAGGTCGCCGATCCGCGCCTGTTCGAGCAGGCTATGGCTGTTGAGGATCGAGCCCGGCTTGCCCCACATGTTGCCGAAGAAGCCGCTGGTCGCGCCGAAGATGTGCATCGGATCCCCGAAGGCCATCTTGAAGCCGACCAGCACCCAGAGGACCAAGACGATCGCGAAGGCGACGAACGCCATCATCATCGAGTTGACCGACCAGCGTTTCTGCATGACGCCGCCGTAGAGGACGACCAAACCGGGGACGCTCATCAGCCCCACCAGCGTGGCGGCCGTCATCTGCCATGAGTTGGCCCCTTCGCTCAGATATTCCATTGAACTGGTGCTTCCTTTCTGTACCCAAGTGGACCGCCACACCCTGTCGCCAGTTCGAGCGCGGCCATAGGTACAAGCGTCCAAAGATCGCCGCCCGAGGTTCGCCCCGATGGCGGAATCCGGCCCCGCCGGAGCCGATAAGGTGACCGCGCGATGCCCCTCGAAGGACATTACGAGCGCCAGACCACGCCGCTCTACAAGCTCAGCGCGCGCGAGCGGCGGGCCGCTTTCTGGGCCCTGATCGCGACCTTGGCGGCGATGCTCGCGGTCGTCCTCTTCACCGTCAGCGACAGCAACCCGGGCCCCGCCCAGGGCTGCATCCGCTCGCAGGTGGCGGGGATCGTCGGCGCGGAAACGATCAGCGCCTGCGGCCGGGAGGCGGTCCAGGTCTGCACCCGCGCCTCCCACTTCGAGGGGGCCCGGGCGGAAACGATCGTCGCCGACTGCCGGGCCCAGGGCGTCAGGTTCTGAGCACGTCGGCTGAGCGCAGCCCGCTCAGCCCAAGGCCCTGACGAGGGCCTCCAGCTCCGCGTCCACCTCGCCGTCGAGCTTGACGTCGGCGTCACCGTCGTAGGGGGTCTCGCCTTTGGTCACGATCGCGAGGCGACCGCCGTGCGAGAGCGTCAGCTGCGGCAGGCCGGCGACCGGGTAGACCGCCAGCGAGGAGCCGACGCAGAGCATCAGGTCGGCCCGCTCGACCAGTTCGGTGGCCCGCGCCATCGCGCTCTCCGGCAGCAGCTCGCCGAAGAGGACGACGTCGGGTTTGACGGCCCCGCGGCAGACCGAGCACACGGCGACGCCGCGCTCGTCGAAGAGCTCGTCCATCTGCTCGAGCTCGAAAGAGGCGGCGCAGGTCACGCAGGAAGAGGTCTCGATCGAGCCGTGCACCTCGATCACGTTCTTCGAGCCCGCCAGCCGATGCAGGCGGTCGACGTTCTGGGTGATCAGGCCCTCGATCAACCCGCGCCGCTCGAGCTCGGCCAGCGCCTCATGGGCGCGGTTCGGCTCCTTGTCTCCGAGCGCCTGGAAGCGCGGCCGGTAGTAGGACCAGAACCGCTCTGGCTCGCGCTCGAAGACGTCGATGTGGGCGACCTCCATCGGGTCGACGTTCTCCCACATCCCCGTCCCCGGGCTGCGGAAGTCGGGGATCCCCGACGGCACCGAGACCCCTGCCCCGGTCAGGGCGACGGCGCGGCGCGACTGGCCGAGCAGCTCGGCCAGTCGCTCCACCTCGTTGCCGGTCGCTACCTGCCGCTCCACTTCGGGGCGCGCTTGCCGAGGAAGGCGCTGATGCCCTCCTTCGCGTCCTCACTGCCGAAGACGGCGGCAAAGCCGCCCTTCTCGGCCTCGATCCCGGCGTCGATGTCGCCGTTGCCGGAGACCGACTTGATCTGCTCGACCGCGACCGGCGCCTGGGCGGCGAGCTTGCGGCCCCACATCAGCGCCGTCTCGAACAGCTCGTGGTCGGGGACAACCCGATTGACGAGCCCGAGCTCGAGCGCCTCGTCGGCGAGGATCGCGTCGCCGACCAGGTTCAGCTCCAGCGCCTTGTTCTGGCCGACCAGGCGCGGCAGCCGCTGGGTGCCGCCGAAGCCGGGGATGATTCCCAGTTTGACCTCGGGCTGACCGAAGACGGCGGCCTCGGCGGCGATCCGCACGTCGCAGGCCATCGCCAGCTCGCAGCCGCCGCCGAAGGCGATCGAGTTGACCGCGGCGATCGTCACCACCCGGGCCTGCCCGAAGTCGCGGAAGAGCGCGTGGGCGCGGTTGATCAGGTCCGCCCCGCTCGCCTCGTCGAGGGTCGTGAACGCCTTGATGTCGGCGCCGGCGGAGAAGACGATCGGGACCGAGGAGGCGACGACCATCGCCCCCACCTCGCCGCCGTCCTTGACCCGGTTCCAGACCGTCTCCAGGTCGGCGACGACCTGCGGCGAGAGCGAGTTCATCGGCAGATTGGCGAGCCAGGCGATCGCGACGTCGCCGCGCGTCTCCAGCTTCACCGTCTCGGTCTGCTCGCCCTCGTCGGCCTGCGGGTAGGGGTAGAAGCCCTGCCCGGTCGAGAGCCCGTGGCGACCCTGCGCGACCAGCCGCTTCAGGGTGATCGGCGGGCTGAACCGCTCGCCGTAGCGCTCCTCCAGGTTCTCCATCGTCTCCAGCGCCTTGTCGAGGCCGGTGACGTCGGCTTTCCAGAACGGGGGCAGCAGGCCTTTGCGTGGGTCGAGCCCGGCCCCGGCCATCATCCCGAGGTCGATGTCGCGGACCGAGCAGACGCCCTCCTCGACCAGCAGGCAGGCCTCGATCAGGGCGCGGCTAGAGAACATCGCCACCAGCTCCTCGGCGTCGGGCTCGGCGTCGCCGGGGACGTTCTGCTCGCCGTCCTTGAAGAAGCCCTCGCCGCCGGTCTTGGCGCCGAGCTTGCCTTCGCCGACCAGCCCCCGCAGCCCCTCATGGACGTAGAAGCTCTCGCCGTAGGACTCGTGCAGGTGCTCGGCGACGTGGAAGACGGTGTCGAGGCCGAGCAGGTCGGTGAGGAAGAACGGCCCCATCGGCGCCAGCTGGGCGCCGGCGATCGCCTCGTCGATCGCCTTCAGCGAGAGCCCTTTCTCCTCCTGGGCGCGCCAGATCTCCCCCATAGTCGCCATCAGGATGCGGTTGACGACGAAGCCGGGGACCTCGCCGCAGACGATCGGCTGCTTCTTGATCGCCTGGGCGAAGTTGTAGGCGGCGGTCGCCGTTTCCAGCGAGCTGTCGTCGCCGCCGATCACCTCGACCAGCGGCATGATCGAGGCCGGGTAGAAGAAGTGGAAGCCGACGACCTTGTCGGGCCGCAGCGTCGCCTCGCCGATCTCGGTGATCGAGAGCGAGGAGGTGTTCGAGGAGAGGATCGCGTGGCCCGGGGTCGCCGCGTCGAGCTCGCGGAAGACGGCCCGCTTGATCTCCATCTTCTCCGGCACCGCCTCGATCACGAAGTCGACGTCGCCGAACTCCTCGTAGCTGGTGGTGCCGATGACGTTGCCCATCACCTCGGCGAGTCGGGCGTCCGCCTGCTCCTGGGTCAGCTTCTCCTTCTTGACCAGGCGGGCGAGCTGACCCTCGGTGACGGCGCGGGCCTTCTCGACGGCGGCGTCGACGAACTTCTGGTCGATGTCCTTGACGACGACGGGGATGTCGGCGGCGGCGATCGCCTGCGCGATCTCCCCGCCCATGGTGCCGCCGCCGACGACGGCGGCCTTGGAGACGAACATTGGCTGAGGTTTCCTCCGGTATTCGGCTTTGTGGTGCGGCGGGGCCGCGGGCACCGCAGGCTATAGAGATGCCCGCGGTGCCCGCACCTCGGCCTAGGCGAATGCCTGCGGCTCCCGCCCTCCGGCCTCCCCCCTGCCCTGATCGTCTTCTTCGGCCTCTTCCTCTTTGCTGGGCTTGAACTGCTGGTAGGCGAAGGCACCCGCCAGCAGCAGCAGCCCGAGGCCGATGAAGGAGATCGCGCGGGCGATGTCCTCGAGCTCGGAGAGGTCGTAGGTCCAGACCTTGACGATCGCGATCGCCAGCAGGGCGAGGCCGCCGAGGCGCACGCTCGGCGCCCGGCGCACCATCCCCCAGACCACCGCTCCCAGACCGGTCGCCGCCCAGAAGGCCGACATCCAAGCCTGGCCGACCTGGCCGGTGGCGCCGCCGTCGCTGACCCCGATCGTGTCGATGATCGCCACCGAGCCGAGGTAGACGAAAGCGGCACCGCTGAGGAAGCCGACCACAGTCGCCGTCCTCGGTTCGACCAGCCGGCCGAAGCGATTGCAGGCGAGCGCCGCACCGGCGCAGCAGGCGATCGCGACCAGCGAGCTGCCGAGGTCGTCGACCCCCTCCGCGATCGCGGTCGGCGGCGCCTCGACGACGAGGACGTGCGCAGCCGCGAGGGTGAGGAATCCGAGTGCCAGCAGCCAGAGCCGCTCGGCATTCGAGAGTGCCGGCGAGGGCGAGTCGTCGGCCCGCGTCGCCAGATAGGCAAGCGCGGCGGCGAGCGCCGACCAAGCGGCGACCACGGTGGGACCGTCGAAGGCGTTGGCCACACCGAAGCTCATCAGCCCGATTCCGCCTCCGGTCAGCAGCGAGCCCACTTCCCGGTGGATGCCGGTGCGTCGGGCGACCTCGCCGAGCAGCAAGTGAGCGCCGGCGAACCCGAAGATCCAGGCATCGAGGGCAAGGGAGGAGGTGGAGGCGTCGCTGATGACGATGCCGCCAAGACCGACGACCAGGATGCTGCTGCCGAGGAGCAACAACCACGAGGAGACCGGGAGCTTCTCTTCACCACGGCTGCGCAGCTCGTAGCCGAAGGCGGCGGTCGCGTAGAGGACCCAGAATCCGGCGAGGACCGCGAGCACCAGGAGGACGGGCTGACCTCCTTTGCCCTCACCCCCGAAGAGGCCGATGTAGCGGCTTTCGGCGACCCAGGCGATCAGCTGCGGCGCCGAGACCGCAAAGGCGCCCAGCGCCAGCCAGTTCCAGCGCTGCCAGAGCAGGACCCCGACGCTGGCGGCAAGAGCCATGGCGACAAAGGCGATCGAGCCGCCGTCGGTTGCCGTCCCCACCATCATCGGCGCTGCCAGCGCTCCGAGCATGCCGACGCTGCCGACCAGCATCGAGGACCAGCGCACCGCGAGGAAGACGCCGACGACGCCGATCGCCGCCGCCGCCTCTAACCCGAGCAGTGGCGAGATCAGGTCGTAGGTCTGGGTGGCGACGACGGTCGTCGCGTAGAGGCCGGGTATCGCAGCTGCGACCGCGGCCCGGGCGACCTCCAGATGGCCCCGGCGTTCGTGCAGCCAGACGCCGAAGGCGAGCAGGAGCAGGGAGCCGACGGCGCCCATCAGCACGCGGACCTCCTCGGTGAACCAGCTGCTGTCGACAGCCGAGCGGAGGAAGAAGACGACACCGAGGAGGACCGCGAGGCCCCCCATCCAGGCGAAGACGCGGCCGCCGAAGATGCGCTCGAACTCGATCCGCGAGATCGGGTTCGAGGGCGGCGACGGCGGCGGCTGGTACCCCGGCGGGGGCTCCGAGCGGGGGCGGAAAGCGGGCGGGACGTAATCGTCGTTCATGACCTTCTCCTTGTTCTGTTTGGGCTTATTGACCGACGGTCAACACCGTAGCAATCTTGTCAACCTTCGGTCAATAAGCCGCTACACTTCCGGCACATGAGTGAGCCCGCCTACCGCCGGATGGACGTCGACGAGCGCCGAGCGCAGCTATTGATGAAGGGCGCGGAGCTCTTCACCAGCCACAGCTACGACGAGCTCTCGATGAACAAGATCGCCACCGAGGTGGGGATCTCGAAGGCGCTGCTGTACCACTACTTCCCCAGCAAGCAAGCATTTTTCGAGGCGACGCTGAGCGCCTGGGCCGAGCGCCTACGGGTGCAGACCGAACCCGACCCCGACCTCTCCCCCCTCGAGCAGCTGACCGCCAGCCTCGACGCCTTCCTGGCCCTGGTCGAGGAGAACTCGGGTGCCTACCGCAACCTGATCCGCAGCGCCACCGCGGTGCCGGAGATCCGCGAGCTGGTCGAAGAGGTTCGGCGGGCGACGGCGCAGCGGATCCTCGACGGGCTCTTCCCCGACGGGGCGCCGCCGAAAGCCCGCACCGCGGTCAGCGGCTGGCTCTGGTTCATGGACGGTGCCTGCCTCAACTGGATCGAGCACCGCGACCTCGAACGCGACGAGCTGCGCGACCTTTTGCTCGGGGTGCTGATGGGTTCGCTGATCGCCGCCGGCTCGCCGCCGGACCCCGCTCAAGTCTCCTGAGAGAGCCGTCGATACATCACCTTCATGCGAAGGTGGGGGAAGCTTTCTGTGATCGTCTGCGCGCTGCTCTGCGGCTGCGCCCTGCTCGGTGCCTCGGCGCCGGCCTCGGCCGCGGTCCCGCAGGCGAAGCTGGTCGGCGACGGGCGCGCGGTCGCCCCGCCCTCGGCCCCGCCGGCGGTGAAAGCGATGATCGAAGCCGCCAACCGGATCCGCCACCGGCCCTACGTCTGGGGCGGCGGCCATCGCCACTGGAACTCGCGCGGCTATGACTGCTCGGGCTCGGTCAGCTACGTGATGCACGCCGCCGGCCTGCTCGAATCGCCGCTCGACTCGACCGGTTTCATGCGCTGGGGCGGCGGCGGAGGCGGCAGCTGGGTCCGCATCTACGCCAACAAGGAACACGTCTTCGCGATCATCGCCGGCCTGCGCTGGGACACCTCCTACAGCGATGACGGCGACCGCACCGGCCCCGGCTGGTCTGAACAGATGCGGCCCACCGGTGGTTTCAGGATGCGCCACCCCCTCGGCCTCCTCGGCGCCACCCCGCTCGCCTAGCGACAGCGGGGACAAGCGCCTCGGTCTCAGCTTTGTACGGCGGTACAAACGCGCGATCGGGGAGCCCCTATTAGGCTCTGTGCTGCTCTTTTCGAGGGACCGAGACTTTCAATCAACCGCGCCCGGCATCTGGCGCGCGCCTAGTGGGGGAGAACCCGAACCGATGACCCGGAATCGCCAGCAAAACGTGACCGCAGCCCAGTGGAGCTCCAACGGAGGGGCGCTCGGCGCGCAGGACCTGACCCTGCCGGAGAACAACCCCTTCGGCGACAACGTCTTCTCCGCCGCCGTCCAGAAGGACCGGCTGCCGAAGGACGTCTTCGAGAAGCTGCAGACCACGCTCGAAGGCGGCGAGGCGCTCGACCCGAGCCTCGCCGACGCGGTCGCCGAGGCGATGAAGGAGTGGGCGCTTGAAAACGGCGCCACCCACTACACCCACATGTTCCAGCCGCTGACCGGCTCCACCGCCGAGAAGCACGACTCCTTCTTCGAGCCGAGCGGCGAAGGGCTGGCCCTCGCCGGCTTCTCCGGCAAGGAGCTGATCCAGGGCGAGCCCGACGCCTCCTCCTTCCCCACCGGCGGCGTCCGCGCCACCTTCGAGGCCCGCGGCTACACCGCCTGGGACCCGACCAGCCCCGCCTTCATCCTCGAGAACCCGAACGGGGCGCTGCTCTGCATCCCGACCGCGTTCGCTTCCTGGACCGGCGAGGCGCTCGACGCGAAGATCCCGCTGCTGCGCTCGATGGACGCGCTCTCGCGCTCGGCGATCAGGGCGCTGCGGCTGCTCGGCGACGAAGAGAGCCAGCGCGTCTTCACCACCGTCGGCCCCGAGCAGGAGTACTTCCTGATCGACGAGCAGTACTTCTTCGAGCGGCCCGACCTGATCGCGACCGGCCGCACCCTCTTCGGCGCCAAGCCGCCGAAGGGCCACGAGCTCGACGACCACTACTTCGGCTCGATCCCGGAGCGGGTGCTCGCCTTCATGCTCGAGTCGGAGCTGGAGATGCGCAAGCTCGGGATCCCGGTCAAGACCCGCCACAACGAGGTGGCGCCGGCCCAGTACGAGATCGCGCCGATCTTCGAGAACTCCAACGTCGGCTCCGACCACCAGCAGCTACTGATGCAGACGCTGGAGAGCGTCGCCCGTCGCTACGGCCTGGTCTGCCTCCTTCACGAGAAGCCGTTCGCCGGCGTCAACGGCTCCGGCAAGCACAACAACTGGTCGATGGGTACCGACACCGGCGCCAACCTGCTGAACCCGGGCGACACGCCGGCCGACAACATCCACTTCCTCTTCTTCTGCACCGCGGTGATCCAGGCGGTCAACAAGCACCAGGGGCTGCTGCGGGCCTCGGTCGCCAACATCGGCCAGGACCACCGCCTGGGAGCCAACGAGGCGCCGCCGGCGATCATCTCGATCTTCCTCGGCGCCGAGCTGGAAAAAGTGTTCGAGGCGATCGCGACCGGCGAGGGCGACCCCAACACGCCGGCCTCCTTCCTCGACCTCGGCGCCCAGGTGCTGCCGCCGCTGCCGATGCACGGCGGCGACCGCAACCGGACCTCGCCGTTCGCCTTCACCGGCAACAAATTCGAGTTCCGGGCGCTGGGGTCGAGCATGTCGCTCGGCTTCCCCAACACCGTCCTCAACACGATCGCCGCCGAGGCGATCGACGAGCTAGCCGGCAAGCTGGAGGCGAAGCTGGACGGCGGCGAGGCGATGCCGCAGGCCGTTATCGAGATCGTCAAAGAGAGCTACCTGGCCAACAAGCAGGTCTGCTTCGGCGGCGACAACTACTCCGAGGAGTGGCACCAGGAGGCCGAGCGCCGAGGGCTGAAGAACCTGCGGACGACGCCCGACGCGCTGCCTGAGGTGCTGGCTGACAGCACCGTCCAGGCCTTCGAGAATTACCACGTCCTCTCGAAGACCGAGCTCGAGTCCCGCTACGAGGTCTGGGTCGAGCAGTACTGGCTGCGGGCCAACATCGAGGCGGAGACGGCCTTCTCGATCGCCAAGACGATGATCCTGCCGGCCGCCCTGCGCTACCTCGCCCTGATCGGCGAGTCCGGCGTCTCGGCGATCGAGGGCGAGGTCCGCGGCCTCGTCGACGAGCTGATCGCCGGCCTCGGCGAGCTCGAAGCGGCGAACGCCGACCCCGGCCTCGAGGGCCTGGAGATGGCAAAGCACGCCCGCGACAAGCAGCTGGCAGCGATGGACAGCGTCCGCGACGCCGCCGACAAGCTCGAGCGGGTAGTCGCCGACGAGCTCTGGCCGCTGCCGAAGTACGAGGAGATGCTGTTCATCAAGTAGCGCTTCGCTAGCCGCGCGGCAGGACTCGCATCCGCAGTCCTCCGCGCGGCGACAGCGTCGGCATCTGGCGGATCGTGATCGTCCGGCCCGGGAGGGCGTCGATCCGCAGGCGCTGCAGCAGCTTCGTCGCCACCAGCTTCACCTCGGTCTGGCCGAAGCGCTTGCCGATGCAGATCCGGGAGCCGCCGCCGAAGGGCACGTAGGCGCCGCGGGGCAGGGCCGCCTTGCGCTCGCGGGTGAAGCGCTCGGGGATGAAGGCCTCGGGGTCCGGGAAGACCTCGGGCAGGCGGTGGCTGGCCCAGGAGCAGTAGTTGACGTAGGCGCCCTTCGGCACGGTGTAGCCATCGAACTCGTATTCGCGGATCGCCCGTCGCGGGCCGATCCAGGCCGGCGGGTAGAGGCGGAGGACCTCGTCGAGGACCATGTCCAGGTAGGGCATCTGCTTTTCCAGCTGCGCCGCGGTCGGGCTCTCCCCCTTCAGCACCCGGTCCTGCTCCTCGTGCAGGCGGCGCGTCACCTCGGGGTGGCGGGCGAGCTCGTGAAGCATGAAGGTCAGGGTCGAGGTCGAGGTGTCGTGGCCGGCGAACATCAGCGTCATCACCTGGTCGCGGATCTCGGTGTCGGTGAATTCCTCGCCGCCGGCCCCGCGGGCGCCGACGAGGAGGCTGAGGATGTCGCGGCGGCCCGGGTCGGGGTGGGCGCGGCGGCGGCAGATCTCGCCGAAGACGATCTCGTCGAGGACCTTGCGCGAGGCGACCAGCTTGCGCCAGGGCGACCCGGGCCCGCGCAGCAGCCGCAGGCCGAAGTCGATCCCGTAGTAGCCGAGGGCGCGCTCGAAGTGCTCGGCCGCGGCGGCACCCTTGCCGGCCTCGTCGGGGTCGAGGCCTAGCAGCGCCCGCATCGCGATCCGCATCGCCAGGTTGCGCATCCACTCGTAGACGTCGACCACCTCGCCGACCGGCAGCGCCTCGATCGCCTGGTCGGCCTCGACCGCCATCGCCGCGGCCGCCGCTCCGACCTGCTCGCGGTGAAAGGCGGGCATCATGATCGCCCGGGCGCGGTCGTGGAAGTCCTCGTCGACGGTCAGCAGGCCGTCGCCGAGCAGCGGGATCAGGTCGCCGAAGCTCGACTCGCGCCAGTGGAAGTTCTCCGGATGGCCGACGGTGACGAAGTGGTTGGCCTCGGGGCCGAGCATGAAGACGACGCGCGAGTGCAGCAGCCGCATCGTGAAGATCGGCCCGAACTCTTCGTAGGCGCCGAGCAGCGGCGGCAGCGGGTCGTGGGCGATCTGGTGGGTGCGGGACCAGCTGAAGTCGGTCGGCCCGGGCGGGAACTTGCCCCTCCCCCGCCACTCGTCGGCGAGGTCCCCGACCACCCGCCGCACCGGGTTGCCGGACATCTGCGGCGGGCGGGCAAGGGGCGTCGTCGTGTCGGCCGTGCCCATCGGCGGATCGTAACTGGCCAGGCAGCCAGTCTCTCTGCTCTAGAAGCCCTGAAGGCCAGCGAGCGCAAGGAAGAGCGTGACGGTGACCCCGCCGAGGGCGAAGAAGCCCCGCATCATCGTCCGGTGCATCGCGTCGAACCGCTCGCTGGTCTCGCGCCGGAGATCCCTGAGGTCGGCGCGTAGTTCTCGGGTGTCTCCGTCGACCCGCGCAAAACCTTCCCCAATCTCTTTCTCAACGCGCTTGAACCCTTCGGTCGTCCGGGCGTCGGATTCTTCGAACTTCCGGTCGACGCGCTTGAACCCCTCGCTCATCCGGGCATCGAATTCTTCGAACTTCCGGTCGACGCGCTTGAACCCTTCGGCCGTCCGGGCATCCAGGCCATCGACCTCCCGGCGGACGCTCTGGAAGCCTTCGGCCATCCGCGCGTTCAGGTCGTCGAGCCTCTTTTCAGTTGATGCCACTTCCATCGTCTGCATGATCCTAACGTAACTTTTCGTCTGTAACGAAACAAGACGCTATCGCAAAGTTGCGGCACCAACTTCGTGCCGGAACTGCAAACTCAGGCGCTTGCCGCGGCGAGCTGGCCGCAGGCGGCGTCGATGTCGCGGCCACGAGTGAGGCGGACGGTGACGGGCACCCGGTGCTCGGCGAGGATCGCCCGGAAGCGCTCGATCCGCTCCGGCGAGGAGCCGTCGTAGGTGCCGGTCGGGTTGTAGGGGATGAGGTTGACCTTGTAGACGCGCGGGTCGAGCAGCTCGGCCAGCTCGCGCGCGTGCCGGGGGTGGTCGTTGACGCCGTCGAGCATCACGTACTCGACGAAGACTTTGCGGCGGCGGGCGGCGCGGTAGCGCTCGCAGGCGGCGAGCACCTCGGCGATCGGGAAGCGCTCGTTCACCGGCATGATCTGCGAGCGCAGCTGATCGTTCGGCGCGTGCAGGGAGAGGGCGAGGCTGATCGGCATCTCGCACTCGGCGAGGCGGTCGATCCCCGGCACCCAGCCGACGGTCGAGATCGCCGTGCGCCGGTGGGTGACGCCGAGGTCGGGCAGCCGCTCGCAGGCGGCGAGGACGTTGTCGACGTTCATCGTCGGCTCGCCCATCCCCATGAAGACGACGTGGTCGATCGCTTCGGTGCGGCGGAAGTGGAGCGCCTGGTCGAGGATCTCGTCGGCGCTGAGGTTGCGGCCGAACTTCATCTGGCCGGTAGCGCAGAAGGTGCAGGTCAGCGGGCACCCCGATTGCGAGGAGAGGCAGACCGAGCGGCGCCCGTCGCGGTAGCGCATCAGCACCGCCTCGATCGGCCGGCCGTCGGCGGTGTGGAAGAGCGCCTTGACGGTGCCGTCGTCGGACTTCGCCTCGGCGGCGAGGCTGAGGGTCGAGAGCGGCACGGTTTCGGCGAGCCGCTGTCGCAGCGCCGCCGGCAGGTTCGTCATCTCCTCGTAGGAGCTCGCCCCGCGCGCGACCCACTCCCACACCTGGGCGGCGCGGTAGGAGGGCTCGCCGGTCTCGGCGAAGGTCGTCTTCAGCAGCTCGCGGTCCACGCCGTCGAGTGTAGGGAGCGACCGTTGGGTGGGTCCAAATAGGCTGTTTGCATGACCGACGCGATCCCAAGCCTCGAGCTCTACGCAGCGATAGAGCGCTTTGACTCCTTGTTGCGCGGGAGCAGCAAAGAGGCCGACTTTCAGCGTCTGTTCCGCGAGTGTCCTTACATCCTCTCCCGCTCGCTCCCCCTCCGCATCGAACCAAGTGAGATCGTCCCCTTGGGCCGCCCCGGGAAGAGCGAGCCAGACTTTGCGATTTTCCCAAATAAGCCACCTGTCAGTGACTACGGAATCATTGAGCTGAAGCGTCCCGACAGCCGAATCCTGACGACTCCGCGAAAGGGCGTTCTAACGCTGACGAGGGATGCACAAACTGCCATCTCTCAGAGCGAAGTCTATGGGCGCTCATTGGATCCGGAGCCCGCCGACAGCCACCTGTTGATGCTGGGCAACCGTCAATTCATCTTTGTGATTATGGGCCTCAGCGAGGAGCTTGCAGAGACGCTCGGCTCTGACATCTACCGCGACCAGGTGGCGGGGCTGCTCCCCCCCAACTGTCAGTTGATCCCCTATGACACCCTGTTCCAGAGCTTCCAGGCCTCGGTGCCGCCGCAGCTGATGGTGTTGGTTCCCGACCTCGTATCCGTTGCCCTGGTCGAGACTTCAGCCGGAGATATCACTTTGCGACTGTTTGAAGATGACGCTCCTGTCACCGTCGAAAACTTTCGCAAGCTGGCGACGGATCGTTTCTACGACAACCTCATCTTCCACCGGGTGATACCCGACTTTATGATTCAGGGGGGCTGCCCCGAAGGAACCGGGCGCGGCGGCCCCGGCTACACGTTCGAGGGCGAGATCAATGAACACCTCGTTGTGCGGGGAGCCTTGGCAATGGCCAATGCCGGCCCCAATACGAACGGATCTCAGTTCTTCATCGTCACTACCGAGCAAGCTCCCTGGCTCGATGGGAAGCACACGGTCTTCGGAACCGTGACCGCAGGAATGGAGACCGTTGACGCGATAGAGCGAACCGCAACGGACGCAGCAGACAAACCGCTTGAAGATCAACGGATAGTCCGGCTGCGGGTGCGTCGAGTCCCTGCTTGAGGAGCCTTACTTACCGCCGCTGTAGCTCTGTCCCCTCGGCAAGCAGGTCGACTCACGATCCACGCCGTTGGGTGCAGGGAGCGTTACTGGTGGATCTTCTCGCCGCGCTCAAGCATGCCGACGAACTTGCGCAGGCGGCGCTCTCGCGTCTCCGGTTTCTTTGCCTCGTCGAGGCGGTAGAGGATCGCGTAGCGGTTGGCGCCGTCGAGCGAGGCGAAGAACTTCGCCGCGGCGGGGCTGGCGTCGAGCTCGCGCTGCAGGTCGGGCGGCACCTTGGCCGACTTCTGCCCCTCGTAGGCGGCCTCCCAGCGGCCGTCGGCCCGCGCCGCCTCGACCTCGGCGAGGCCGGCCGGACGCATCCGGCCGGCAGCGATCAGCGCTTCGGCCTTCTCGCGGTTGATCTTCGACCAGCGGCCGCGCGGCCGCCGCGGCGTGAAGCGCTGCAGGAAGTGGGTCTCGTCGAGGCCGCGCTTCTGGCTGTCGATCCAGCCGAAGCAGAGCGCCACCTCCAGCGCCTCGCCGTAGGTGACGCTGGGCTCGGGCGCCCCTTTCTTCGCGATCTTCAGCCAGACGCCGTCGGCGTCCTCGTTCGCCTCCAGCCACGCCTCCAGCGCCGCCGGACCGGCGAAGAGGCGGACCGGGAGCTCGCCGGCCGGCTTCGCCAAGGGCCTACAGGCCCGCCGCGTCGGCCAGCAGGTCGACCTGTGCCGGGTCGCTCGAGCTCGGGAAGAGGTAGAGCTCCTGGCAGCCGGCCCCCTCGAAGGCAGCGATGTACTGCTGGACCGTCTCGGCGTCCTTGGCCGCCGAACCGGCGATGAAGTTGGCGGTGTCCTCGCCGAGCCAGGCGTAGTAGTCGGTCAGGTAGGCCTTGGCGTCCTCCTCGGCCTTGTCGCCGAGCGAGAAGTAGGCGAGGGCGGCGTTTTCGGGCCGCTCGGAGCGGCCGGCCTCGGCCCAGGCGGACTCGAACCCCTGCCGCCACTCGGCGAACTGGTCGGGCGGGGCGCCGGCAGCGATCCAGCCGTCGCCGAAGCGGGCCGCTCGCTTGAAGGAAGCCTCGACGGAGCCGCCGACGAGGATCCGCGGGTCGACCGGGTGGTCGGGCCCCATCTCCTCCCCCTCCCAGACCTCCTTGATCCGCTCGAGCATCGCGTCGAGGTCGCGACCGCGCGTGCTGGTGTCGACGCCGGCGATCTCGTAGTCATCCTCGCGGCCGCCCAGCCCGATTCCGAGCGTCATCCGCCCGCCGGAGATCACATGGACGCTGTAGACCTGCTTGGCGAGGGCGACCGGATTGACCCGCAGCGGCCCCAGCAGGACCGTGGTCGCGAGCCCGATCCGCTCGGTCACCGCCGCCGCCGCGGCCAGCGCGGTCAGCGGCTCGAGGTTCGGATAGGCGATGCGGTCGATCGTGCCGAGACTGGAGAAGCCCCGCGCCTCCGCCCGGCGCGCCCACTCCGTCAGCTGCTCTCCGCTCGTTCCCGGCACCGCGTTGGGGAGACCGATCGCAAGGTCCATCTGAAGCTCCTTCCGGCGAGGTTCTGGTTCGGGAACCGTAGCTACCCGGTTTCGCCGGGCAGCTCCGCCAGCAGCCGGTCGATCGCCGCGCGGGCGTAGTCGAAGACCTCCTCGCTGCCGCTGAGCCGGTAGCGGGAGTTTGCGCCCATGACCAGCGAGAAGAGCTCGAAGGCGACGCGCTCGGGCTGTTCGACGCCGGCGACGCGGGCCTGGCGCTCGAGCTCCCCCGTCCAGGCGTCGAGCGCGGCGGCGATCGCGTCGCGGACCGGGCCGGGCCGGTCGTCGTACTCGGCCGAGGTGGCGGCCCAGAAGCAGCCGCCGGAGTAATCCTGGAGGCGGTCGAGGTAGCGCTCGCTCATCGCCCGCAGGCGCGGGGCGCCGTCGGGAAGCTCCAGGGCCGGGTCGATGACGGCGGCCCGGAAGCGCTCGGCGGCGGCGCCGACCGTCGCCAGCTGCAGCTCCTGCTTGGAGCCGAAATGGGCGAAGAGGCCGCTCTTGCTCATCTGCAGCTCCGCCGCCAGCCGGCCGATCGTCAGCCCCTCGAGACCCTCGGCGGAGGCGAGGTCGACGGCGTGGTCGAGGATCGTCGCCCTCGTCTCCGAGCCCTTCTGGGTGACGGGAGTCACAGACACAGGGTACAAAAAAGCACGAACGTTCGTTTCAAGGCGGCAGCCGCCGCGAAAAGACGGGAGGAGAGCGATGAGCGACTACACGGTGAAGAAGATCGACGATATGGAGGCCGTCTTCCTCGGCGCCTTCAAACGCGCCCGGGCCGAGCTCGGGGTCGAGTCGTTCGGGCTGCAGGTGATCGACATGCCCCCGAACTACGACAACTACCCCGAACACGACCACGGCGAAGACGGCCAGGAGGAGGTCTTCCTGGCGATCCGCGGCGGCGGCGAGATCGAGATCGCGGGCGAGCGCTTCCCGCTCGACCCCGAGCACATGGCCCGCGTCGCCCCGGGGACGATGCGCAAGGTCTGGCCGGGGGCGGAGGGGATCCGGATGGTGATCGTCGGCGGGGTGCCCGGCGCCGTCTACGAGGCGCCGGACGTCAGCAAGCTCGGCGAGCCCGATCCGATGCGGAGCTGAGTCCGCGCCAATAGGCTGGGGGCGTGATCCGCCGCGTCTCGTCCCTGGCCGCCCTTCTCGTCCTCGCCGCCCTCGCCCTGCCGGCGGCGGCACCCGCGACGCAGACCGGCGCCGACGGCGGCGACGCGATCGTCGTCATCTCCGGCGACGTCACGGTGCCGCGGGGCGAAGAAGTCGACGGGATCGTCGTCGCCAGCGGCGACGTGCGGCTGGCGGGGCATTCCGACGGCGACGTCGTCCTCTTCTCGGGCGACGCGACCGTCAGCGGCACGATCGACGGCGACCTCGTCACCTTCGGCGGCCAGGCGCGGCTGCTGCCGAGCGCCCACGTCAGCGGCGACGTCCGCTACGGCGACGAGCGCCCGATCGTCGCCGGGGCGGCGATCGTCCGCGGCGACGTCACCAAGGAGGCCTGGCCCGACTCCTGGGACTTCGTCCCCTTCGTCGGCGCCTTCGTCCTTTGGCTCGCGATCACGATCTCGATGGCGCTCCTCGGCCTGCTGATGCTGCTGATCGCCCCGCGGGCGGCCGACGCGATCGAGGCCCGCTCGCGCGAACGAGTCGGGATCTTGATCGCGATCGGGTTCGCGGTCGCTATCGCGGTCCCGGTCGCCGGCGCGATCGCCGCGGTGACGGTGGTCGGGCTGCCGCTCGCCTTCCTCGTCCTCCTCGCCCTGGCGCCGCTGGCGGCGCTCGCCTACGTCGCTTCCGCCTACGTCCTCGGCCGACGGATCGTCAAAGAGCCCAAAGGCCGCATCTGGGCCTTCCTCGCCGGGCTCGCGGTGCTGCGGGTGCTAGCGCTCGTCCCGATCCTCGGCTTCCTCGCCGGCCTGGCGGCGGCGATCTTCGGCCTCGGCCTGATCGGCGCCGCTATCGGGGCCGCTCGGGAGCGCTCGCAGCCCGCTCCCAACCCAGGCACTTGAGGACCGGCAGCCGCGGGTAGCGCGGGTAGGCCGGGTCCTCCCGCGAGCGTTCGCAGAGCGAGAAGACCGAGCCGCGGGTGTTGGGGACAAGCTTCTGGTGGAGGCAGCTGTCGCAGAGTCCGGCGGCGGGGCGGGCCATCGCCTGAACCTAGAACATCTGCTGCGCGCAAACTGCGACCTCGGGGAGGGTGAGTCCCGCCTTCCAGGGGCCTAGCCTTGGTGGCGATGAGATCGGCAACCCTCTTCGACGCCGACGCGGCCTCCTACAGCGGCCGGGTCGAGGTGCTCGGCGTCATCTACAAGGCCGACGACGACGGCTACGCGGTCCTCGAGGTGCAGGAGGCAGAGAGCGGCGAAGGGTTTGCGCTGGTCGGACCGGTCGCCCACCTCGACGTCGGCGACCAGGCCGAAGTCAGCGGCGAGTGGCAGACCCACAGCCGCTACGGGCGCCAGCTCCGCGCGCAGGGAGCGCTGCCGCTCGACCCCGCCGACCGCGACGGCCAGATCGCCTACCTCAGCTCCCTCCGCCACATCGGCCTGAAGCGGGCGGAGCGCCTCTGCGACGAGTATGGCGAGGGAGTGCTGCAAGCGATCGCCGCCGACCCCCAGCGGGTCTTCAGCTCCCTGCGCGGGGTCAGCGGCGACCAGGCGGCGGCAGCGACCCAGTCCTGGTTCGCGAGCCGGGCGATCCGCGACCTCCACGTGCAGCTGGCACCGCACGGCCTCGCCCACCTGGCGGCGCCGATCCACGCCCGCTACGGCGAGCACTCGATGACGATCCTGCACGAGGACCCCTACCGGCTGACCGAGGTGCCGGGGGTCGGCTTCGCCCGCGCCGACAAAATCGCCCTCGCGGCCGAGATGGCGCCGGAGTCCGACAAAAGGGCGCAGGCGGCGGCCCTCTACGCGCTGATCGAGGCCGAGCAGCAGGGCAACAGCTACCTCCCGCTCGAGGAGCTCGGCCGCCGCACGGCCCGCCTGATCGGGCTCGTCCCCGACCCCGACGTGCTGGTGCGCTCGCGCGGGGTGGTCGAGGACGAAGGGCGGATCTACCGCGAAGGCACGCGCGCCAGCGAGCTGGCGGTGGCGGCGACCCTGGCCGCCCGCGCCGCCGCTCCCCCCCACCTCGACCACGACCCCGGCGAAGAGCCCCGCGACGACCTCACCGACGAGCAGTGGGCGGCGGTCCGGGGCGCGTTCGCCTCGCGGCTCTCGGTCCTCACCGGCGGCCCCGGCGTCGGCAAGACGAAAGCGACCAAAGAGATCGTCGCCGAGGCCGAAGCCGCGAACGCGACGATCGCCCTCTGCGCCCCGACCGGGCGGGCGGCGCGCCGGCTCGAGGAAGCAACCGGGCACGAGGCGAAGACGATCCACCGCCTGCTCGAGTGGATGCCCGGGCGCGAACCCGCCTTCCGCCCGGGGCGGCCGCTGCCCGCCGACCTGGTGATCGTCGACGAGTCCTCGATGCTGAACCTGCGGCTCTGCGAGGTCCTGCTCGGCGGCCTCGCCGAGAGCACCCACGTCGTCTTCGTCGGCGACGCCGACCAGCTGCCGCCGATCGGCGCCGGCAAGCCCTTCGAGGACCTGATCACTTCGGGCGCGGCGCCGGTCGTGCGGCTGACGCAGATCTTCCGCCAGGCGGCGAGGTCGATGATCACCACCGCCGCCCACGAGATCAACCAGGGCCGCCCGCCCCACCTCGAGCCGGGGGAGGAGCAAGACCACGACTTCTTCTTCATCGAGCGGGCGACGCCGGAGCGGGCGCTGGAGACCGTGGTCGAGGTGGTCGCCGAAAGAGCGCCGGCCAGATTCGGCGTCGACCCGATCCGCGAGGTCCAGGTGCTGGCGCCGATGTACCGGGGGGCGGTCGGGATCGACGCCCTCAACGAGCGCCTGCAGGCGGAGCTCAACCCCGACGGCAAGCGCGCCCACTCCGACCGCTTCCGGATCGGCGACCGCCTGATCCAGACCCGCAACTCGCACGAGCTCGGGCTGATGAACGGCTCGATCGTCTTCCTCCGCGCCGACGACCCCGACGAGGAGACGATCCGCGTCGACACCGACGACGGCGGCAGCCTCCTCATCCCCTACGGGGAAACCGGGACGCTGCGCCTCGCCTACGCGATCTCCGTCCACAAGGCGCAGGGCTGCGAGGTGCCGGTGGTCGTCGGCGTCTGCCACCGCTCGCACGCGCGCATGCTCAACCGCCCGCTTCTCTACACCGCGATCACCCGCGCCCGCAACAGCTGCGTCCTGATCGGCGACCAGGCCTCGCTGGCCGGGGCGGTGCGGCGCGACGACAGCGGCGGCCGCCACTCCGGGCTGGCGGAGCGGCTGAGTTCGGCCCGCTGAACGGCATCTAGCCTAGGCCGATGGAGACGAGGCGCCTGCCGCTGGCGGAGATCGCGGTCACCCTCGCCGGGATCGCGGTGATGGCGGCGGTCGTGGTCGCCGTCGATCCCCTGCGCGAATCGGTCACCGCCCTCCTCCAGGGCGACCACGACAAGGTGCGGCAAGAGATCGACACGCTCGGGGTCGCCGGGCCGCTGCTGATCCTCGCCCTCGCCCTCCTCCACAGCGTCGTCTTCTACCCGGCCGAGATCGTCGACGCGGCGGCGGGCTTCGCCTACGGCTTCTTCCCGGCGCTCGCCCTGATGATGTTCGGCTGGCTCCTCAACGGGCTCGTCTGCTGGGCGATCGGCCAGTCGGTCGCGCGGCCGCTCTTCGACCGCTGGTTCGGGGAGGAGCGTTTCGAACGCGTCGAGCGGGCGATCGAGCGCGGCGGGCCGACCCTGCTGCTGGCGATGCGGCTGATCCCGATCCTCCCTTTCAGCATCGTCTCCTACGCCGCCGGGGCGGCGCGGGTGCCGCTCTGGCGCTTCGTCTGGACGACGATGCTCGGCTACCTGCCGATCACCGCCCTCTCGGTCTACTTCGGCACCCGGCTCGAAGGCCTCTCGCTGACCGACCCGCTGGTCCTGCTCAGCGCCCTCGCCCTGCTGGCGCTGCTCGGCGCCGGCCACTGGGCGGCGCGGCGGCAGACCCGCCGCTCTTCCGCCTGAAGGTCAGCGCGCGACGACCCGGAAGCGGAAGACCGCCGGGGTCGGGTCGAAGAGGCCGCCGGCCGCCAGCGCCTTCACCCGCAGCACGTGCCGGCCGAGCCGGTAGCGGCGAGCGAAGCGGGACGGGCACGGCCGGAAGCTGCCGCGATCGTCCCGGCAGAGGAACGTCGCCCCCTCCTGGTCGGAGCCGAAGCGGAAGCCAAGGCGGGCGGAGGTGGCGGTGGTGCGGACGAGCTTCGGCGGGTGCCGGAGGATCAGCGTGCCGGGGACCGAGGGGGTCGGAGTCGGGGTCGGCTGCGGTGAGCCGGCAGGGGTCGAAATGGGCCCCGGGGCGGTCGTCTTGGCAGCCGGGGCTTCCAGCGGCGCGGTCGCTTCGCTGGAGCCGTCGCCGCCTTCGATCGGGCCGGGGAGGCTGTCGATCGCGGCGAAGGCGTCGACGAGGCCGGCGCCGGCGGCCGCAGGCGCGAAGGGGCCGACCGGCCCCGCGGTGCCGGTCAGGGTGCTGCGCACCTGCTGGGAGGGCAGGGTCGGTTTCGCCTGGCGCACGAGCGCGGCGATCGCCGCCGCGTGGGGCGCCGCCGCCGAGGTCCCGCAGAAGCGCCAGGTTCCGCTCGAGAGGAAGGCGAAGAAGGTGGTGGCGCCGCAGTCGGTGGCGGCGAGGTCGGGCTTCGCGATCACTTCCGGTGAGCCGAGCGGCAGCGCCGGTGCCGCCCCTTCGACCGGTTTGAAGTAGTGCGTGACCGGGCCGCGGGAGGAGTAGGACTCGACCCTGGCGCTGTTGTTGAAGGGGACGGCGGCGACCGCGATCGCTGCCGCGGACCCCGCGTGCCCGAAGATCGCCGGCCCGACGACGTCGCCGCCGCTCGACTGCGGGTACTCGGTGGCGCTGACGCCGCCGCCGTTCTCGAGCAGGATGAACTTCAGTCGCGGGCTCAGCCCGGCGTAGCGGTTGACCGCCAGTTGCACGGTTTTAGCCGAGTTCGATTCGTTCTGCCACTGGAGGATCTCCACCGGCCGGTGGGTGCCGGTCGGGCTGACGTTGTCGGTCGGGGCTTCGGCGAGGATCTGGCCGCCGCCGGAGAGCAGGAAAGCGTCGAGGTCGGTTGCCACCCCGTTCCAGGGTTCCGCCCACTGCAGGTCGAGCGTCAGCGTCTGTTTCGCCCCGACGGTGATTCCGAAGGTGCGATCGATGCCGGCGCCGGGATCGAAGTCCATGCAGTGGGTGCCGTTGAAGCCGCCGAGCTTGGCGACTTCTTCGGGACAGCCGAGCGAATCGCGGAAGGCAGGCGCTTCCCAAGAGGCGATTTCGCGGCCGCTGGAGTCGAAGAGGTTGTCGTTGCCGGCGGCGCTGAAGTAGTTGACGCCGTCTTCGGTGACGTTGTTGACCGCCACCGCGATCGGCCCGTCCTGGAAGAAGGGCTCTTCGAACCAGGCGACGTCGTCGACGATGACGCCGGCACCGGCGCCGCCTTCGGAGGTGGGGCGGGCGAGCGCTTCGATGTTCTGGGCGAAGGATTCTTCGCTCTGAAAGGCAGTGGCGAAGGCGAGGTTCGCGTGCGGGGCGAGGTCGTGGACGATCTGCAGCATCGCCCGCCCCTCGTCGCCCTCCCCGTTCGGGCCCTCGTCGAGGACGTCGACCGGAAGCTGCTGGCCGGCGCAGGAGCCCGCCGGTCCCGGCAGGTCGCCGCTGAGGACGTCGTCCTGGGCGGTGGTGGCGGGCGCTTCGCCGCCGATCCCGGCGGTGTCGTAAGAGTCGGAGAGGACGCCGACGGTGGTGCCGCTGCCCCGCAGTTCGAAGGCCTGGCGGGCGGCATCCACGTGCAGCTGTTCGAGTCCCTCGGAGATCGCCGCGCCGCCCTCGCAGGGACCGGTCGGCCCGTAGGTGATCGGCTCCCGCACCGGCCAGGCCGCCTTCAACCCGGCGACCCCGGCGAGCGCCGGGAGCTGCGCCGGAGCGACAGAGATGGTGGTGGTCTGCAGACGGCGGCTGGCGCTGACGACTCGCGCGCCGGATTCGCGCAGCCGCGGCAGGGCGGCGATGACGCCGCGGTCGAAGCGGGCGGTGAGGAGGACGCGGCCGTCTTCGCGAACGACGCTGCCGGGGCCGTCGAAGGAGAGGTCAGGTGGCAGCGAGACCTTCCCGGCCGCGTCCGCCGCCGTCGGTGCCGCGTCGGCCTGCGCCGGCAGCAGGATCAGGGAGATCGCGAGCGCGAGGCCCGCGAGAAGACGTCTGAAGCCAGGAGCGGACTGCATACTCTGGCTCTGTATCGGCATCCGGTGCCGAATTCTTAGTACCTCATTTCCCCCCTCGTCCGCGGGCGTTTGGCGCTGTAAAGGGGGCCGATCCTGCTACGGTCCCGTCCGTCAAGGCCGGTGGAACCGGCGAAAGTTGTGCGTAGCGCTCGCAGTCGTTGCTTTTGCATCCTCCGCGTTCGCAGCACATGAAGTGGAGGCAATGCATGCCGACTGGAACTGTCAAGTGGTTCAGCGACGACAAGGGCTACGGGTTCATCACGCCCGATGACGGCTCGAAGGACGTCTTCGTCCATCACAGCGCGATCCTGGGCGAGGGCTTCAAGTCCCTGACCGAGGGCGCCAAAGTGAGCTACGAGTCCGAAGAAGGCCCCAAGGGCCCGGCCGCCGCGAGCGTTCAGCAGCAGTAGCTTCGCCGCAAACGCTTTAATGACGGGACTCGTTCACGCGGGTCCCGTTTTTTTGTGTCTGGGGGCTTTTCGGTGGTTCAGGGCCGAGCAGTCCAAGGACGCAGGAGCGATTGTGCTCTGCACATGAGCGACGAGGACGCAGGAATGCGAAGTGCCATGAATCTCCGAAAAGACCTCAGAAACGTTGCGATCATCGCCCATGTGGACCATGGCAAGACGACCCTGGTCGACGCGATGCTGTGGCAGACGGGGACCTTCCGCAAAGGCCAGGACGTCGCCGAGCGGGTGATGGACTCGATGGACCTCGAGCGCGAGAAGGGGATCACGATCCTCGCCAAGAACACCGCGGTGACCCGGGGGGACGTCAAGTTCAACATCGTCGACACCCCCGGCCACGCCGACTTCGGCGGTGAGGTCGAGCGCGCGCTGACCATGGTCGACGGTGTCCTGCTCCTGGTCGACGCCTCCGAGGGACCACTGCCGCAGACCCGCTTCGTGTTGCGCAAGGCGCTGGAGTCGAAGCTGCCGGTGATCCTGGTCGTCAACAAGGTCGACCGCCCGGATGCGCGCATCGCCGAGGTCGTCGAGGAGGTCTACGAGCTCTTCATCGACCTCGACGCCGACTCCGAGCAGATCGACTTCCCGATCGTCTACACGAACGCGAAAGCGGGCTGGGCCTCGCTCGAGGAGGGGGTCGAGGGCGAGGACCTGACGCCGCTGCTCGACCTGATGCTGGAGAAGATCCCGGCGCCGACCTACGACGAGGGAACGCCGCTGCAGGCCCACGTCACCAACCTCGACGCCTCTCCCTATGTCGGGCGGCTGGCGATCTGCCGCGTCCATCAAGGGTCGATCCGCTCCGGGCAGCAGATCGCCTGGTGTCGCGCCGACGGCAGCGTCCAGCGCGCCGCGGTCTCCGAGCTCTACGTCACCCAGGGATTGGAGCGGGTCGCGGCCGAGGAGGCGGGCCCGGGCGAAATCATCGCCGTCGCCGGGATCGAAGAGGTGACGATCGGCGAGACGCTCGCCGACCCCGAGGACCCGCGGCCGCTGCCGGTGATCACGGTCGACGAGCCCTCGCTCTCGGTCGTGATCGGGATCAACACTTCGCCGCTCGCCGGCACCCAGGGCGGCAACAAGCTGACCGCCCGCCAGATCCGCGCCCGGCTCGACGCCGAGCTGGTCGGCAACGTCTCGCTGCGGGTCAAGGACACCGACCGTCCCGACGCCTGGGAGGTGCAGGGGCGCGGCGAGCTGCAGCTGGTCGTGCTGCTGGAGATCATGCGGCGCGAGGGCTACGAGCTGACCGCCGGGCAGCCGCAGGTGGTCACCCGCGAGATCGAAGGGCAGATCCACGAGCCGGTCGAGCGGCTGGCGATCGACGTTCCCGAGGAGCACGTCGGCGACGTCACCCAGATGCTCGCCGCGCGCAAGGGGCGGCTCGAGCAGATGGTCAACCACTCGACCGGGTGGGTGCGGATGGAGTACCTGGTCCCGGCCCGCGGCCTGATCGGCTTCCGCACCGAGTTCCTCACCGCGACCCGAGGCAGCGGCCTGCTGCACCACGTCTTCGACCGCTGGGAGCCCTGGGCGGGTGAGCTGCGGACGCGCCAGACCGGCTCGCTGGTGGCAGACCGCCGCGGCCAGAGCGCCGGCTACTCGCTGATGAGCCTGCAGGACCGCGGCAGGCTCTTCGTCGGCTCCGGCGAGGAAGTCTACGAAGGGATGATCGTCGGCGAGAACTCCCGCTCCGACGACCTAGACGTCAACCCGACCAAGGCCAAACAGCAGACCAACATGCGCGCCGCCAGCGCCGACGTGCTGGTGCGACTGGCGCCGGCGACCCGCCTCTCCCTCGAAGGCTCGCTGGAGTTCGTGCGCGAGGACGAGTGCGTCGAAATCACCCCCGAAGCGATCCGACTACGCAAGGTCGAGCTCGAGAAAAACGCGCGGCTGAAGGCTTCGAAGCGCCGCGACACGGCGCCGGCCCGCTAGCTCCAGCCGCGCTGCGCGAGCAGCCGGGCGACTCGGCGGACCACCTCGTCCGGTTCGCTTTCCAGCCGCGGCCCGGTGACGCGGGTTGATGCGATTTCGGCAAGCAGAAGGTCCTCCTGGCGCTTGCGATCGCGCTCGAAGGCGGCGCGGGTCCCATGGGTCTCGAAGACGTCGAGTTCGACGACGAACCGGTACTCGGGCCAGTAGCAATCGAGCTCGAACCCCTCTTCGACGAAGTTCATGTGCGGCTGCGGCAAATCGGCAGCGAGCACCATCTCCAGCCACCTCTTCTCCAGACCCGAGCGGGTGAAGCTGGTGGGCTTGTAGAGCGCAATCGCCCGCCGCAGGCGCTTATGCCCGTGGTGGCCGACGGTTCGCTCCAGCAGCTCTTCGACCGCCCGCAGATCGAACAGCTCCAGCTCTTCGGACCGCTCCACCATCTTCTCGAGCCACTCAAAGCGCACTGACGCCGCGAGATCGAGGAGGGTGCGGGGTAGGGCAGTCACCGGAATCTCCTCCCGCAACGCTCGATCCTCCGCCGTAATCAACCGAGCCTCGTGCAGACGGATCGGCGGCCTGGGCTTGCGGTGGATGGGGGTGGTTACAGCGGCGGGCAGAGGCGAGGTGTTGGTGAGGTCCCAAAGCCACGCCGCCGAAACGTGGCTGAGAAGAGATTCGGGGCCGGAGGCAAGAACCGCTGCCAAGCAGTGCCCCTGCAGAGAGATATTCGTATGACCGACGGCGAAGACCCCCCGATGCAATCGATGAAGATAGCCAGCTGCAACCGCACGATGGACCCCACCTCGTGAATAGCCATGCCGCTCGATCAGCTGCCGGATCGAGACGATTCCGTGCTGTCGCTTCGCGAGTTCTGCCAACGATTCCGGTTCACCTGAAAAGTCCGCCGGACCTTTATTCCGCATAGCGAGACAAAGGTCCGGCGGACCTCGGTTTCTCCCCCTGCCCCGTCGCTGTTCTTCCCTCATCCCCGCTCCGAGGGCACAAAAAAGCCGCCGGCCCTGGGGCCGGCGGCTTTCGGTGCGGCTTGTACTTCGGGCTAGACCGTTGCGGCGGCCTGCTCGGACTGGCTCTGCTCTGAGGCCTGGGCCTTGGCGTCCGGGGCGGCGGTTTCCTGCCGCGGGAGCAGGACTTCTTTGGCGATCACGAGGCGCTGGATCTGGCTGGTCCCCTCGTAGAGCTGCATGATCTTCGAGTCCCGCATCAGTTTCTCGACCGGGTACTCCTTGATGAAGCCGTAGCCGCCGTAGACCTGGACGGCGTCGGTGGTGACCTCCATCGCCGAGTCGGCGGCGAAGCGCTTGGCCATCGAGGAGACCTTCGAGTTGCGGACCCCCTGGTCGAGCAGGAAGGCCGAGTTCCAGGTCAGCAGGCGGGCCGCCTCGACCTTGGTCGCCATGTCGGCGATCATGAACTGGATCGCCTGGTGCATCGCGATCGGGACGCCGAACTGGACCCGTTCTTTCGAGTAGTCGGTGGCGAATTCGAGGGCGGCGCGGGCGATCCCGACGGCCATCGCCGAGACGCCGGGACGGGTCCGGTCGAGGGTCATCATCGCCAGTTTGAAGCCCTTGTTTTCCTCACCGAGCAGGTTCTCGGCCGGGACCTCGACTTCGTCGAAGGAGATGGTCGCGGTGTTGGAGGCCCGCTGACCCATCTTGTCCTCCTTCTTGTCGACCGAGACCCCGGCGAGGTCGGCGTCGACGACGAAGGCGCTGATGCCACGGTGACCGGCCTCGGGGTCGGTCTTGGCGAAGACGGTGAAGTAGTCGGCGTAGGTGCCGTTGGTGATGAAGCACTTGGAGCCGCTGAGGATGTACTTGTCCCCCTGCTTCACGGCCTTGGTCTTCATCCCGGAGACGTCGGAGCCGGCGTCGGGCTCGGTGAGGCCGAAGGAGCAGAGCTTGGGAGCTTCGGAGAGCATCCCCAGGTATTTCTTCTTCGTCTCCTCGGAGCCGCCGAGGGTGATCGGGGCCGAGGCGAGGCCGTTGGCGGCCAACGAGGTGCCGATCCCGGAGCAGCCCCAACCGAACTCCTCCTCGATCAGGCAGCCGGAGAGGTAGTCGAGGCCGGGACCGCCGTAGGCCTCGGGGATGTGGGTGTTCATCAACCCGACCTCCCAGGCCTTCTCGATCACGTCCTGCGGCCAGGTGCCGTCCTTGTCGTACTCCCATGCGACTTTGCGCATGTCTTTGTCGGCGAAGCTGTGAGCCAGCTCGCGCAGGTCCTTCTGCTCGTCAGTGAGGGTGAAGTCGACCACCGGTCGGTGCTCCTTTTTCTTCGCGGTTCTTGGAAGTTTGCGGGAGCGCCGGCGCCAGCCTGACGTTCCACCGATTGACTGGTCAGTCAACCGGTCCTCAAGGTTAGCGGACCATGCCCCCGAAAGGGGCGCTTTACCCTTGTTCGATGGTCCTCCCGCTGGCTCTTTCGGCTCTGCAGAAGGGCGTGGCGCTGCTCGTCTTCACCGGCGTGGCGGCGCCGCTCATCGGCCTGCTGCTGCGGCGGGTGGGCGGCGGCTGGGAGACGATGGGGGGCGGCCCGTTCGCGATCCTCAACGAGCGGCCTCGCAAGCCCGCGGCGGGAGGGCAGCGGATCGACCCCGCGATCCAGGCCGCCGAGGTGCGGCAGATGCTGGAGGCGAAATCGGAGCGCCTGCGCCAACGCGGCGAGGCCCCGCTCGACGTCGAGGCGGAGACCGCCCGCCTGCTGGCCGCCGCCGACCGACCGCGCGGCCGAGACGCGATCGACGCCGAGCTCGAGGCCGAGGTGCGGCAACTGGTCGTCGCCCGCAACGAACGCCGGATGCGGGAAGGGTTGGAGCCGCTCGACGTCGAGACCGAGACTGAAAGGCAACTGGCCGATCTCATAGGATCGAACTGATGCCTCCGACCGAGGAGAACGTCTACGAGGTTGAGGAGATGCTCAACCAGCCGGGGACCTACTTCAACCCCCAGACCGAGGTCGTCGTGATCGTCGACGACTCCGCCTCGATCGACCAGGAGGTCTTCAACAACCTCGAGGGGCTGGAAGGCGCCGAGTGGGTCTGCGTCTCCGACGACGTCCCGGTGGACGAAGACGGACGCGACCGCGCTTTGGAGGCGTTCGAGACCACCGCGCAGGGCGGCACCGCGATTGCCGCCAGCGATCTCGAAGAGAGCGAAGACGACCTCGAAGAAGAGGACGAACGCCCCGAAGCGGACCCCGACCCCGAGGAGGAGTAGGTGCTCTCCGAGGGCGACAAAGCGCCGAGCTTCACGCTGCCCGACCAGAACGGGGAGACGGTGAAGCTGTCCGACCTCAAGGGGCAGACCGTCGTCCTCTACTTCTACCCAAAGGCCAACACCTCCGGCTGCACCACCCAGGCCTGCGGCGTTCGGGACCGCAAAGCCGACTACGCGGCGGCCGGCGCCCGGGTAATCGGCATCTCCCCCGACCCGGTCGCGGACGTCGACAAGTTCGCCGGCAAATACGACCTCGACTTCACCCTTCTCGCCGACGCCGACCATGCGGTGGCCGAGAAGTACGGCACCTGGGTCGAGAAGTCGATGTACGGACGCAAGTACATGGGTGTCGCCCGCGCCACCTTCATCATCGACCCGAAGGGGAAGATCGCCAGGGTCTTCCCGAAAGTTCAGCCCAAAAAGCACGACGACCTGGTGCTCAAAGCGCTGGACGAACTCGCAGCAGCCTGATTACGCGCTGACGATCACGGCGACTATGAAGCTCGCATAGAGCGCGAACCAGCCGATCACCGCCGGCAGTTTGAAGCGCCGCGCCAGGTGCAGGCTCTCGTAGGCGAGGAGGCCGCCGGCGAGGCCGAGGCCGATCGAGAGGATCGCCGTCCAGCTCAGCTCCCAGTCGGTGAAGATGAGGCCGATCCCGACCGGGATCATCGACTGGAAGACCATCGCCCCGGTGATGTTGCCGAGCGCCAGCGCGTCCTTGCCTTCCCGCACCCAGAAGAAGCTGTTGACCTTCTCCGGCAGCTCGGTCGCCAGGGGCGCCAGGATCAGCGCCAGCACCAGCGCCTCGATCCCGATGCTCTCGGCGATGTGGAGCAGCTCCTCGACGAAGAGGTGGGCGCCGCCGACCATCGCCCCGAGGCCGACGAGCAGCTGGATCACGCAGAGGGCAAGCGCCGGGTCTTCGCGGCGGTCGGGGCGGCGCTCGAAGATCAGCGGGTTGAGCGACTCCTCGCTCTGCACGTCTCCCGCCCCCTTCAGGGTCAGGCGGATGTAGAACACATAGGCGAGGAGGAAGGCAACGCCGACCGTGATCCGCAATGCCGGCGGCGGCCCCCAGGCGAGCAGGCCCCCGATCGTGAAGAGGACGAGGAAGAAGACGAGATCGCGCTCCAGAGTCGGCCTGTGGACGTTGAGCTGGACGCCCTGGTCGCGTTTGTCGCGGTAGAGGTAGGCGAAGAGCCCGACCAGCCCCATCGCCAGGGTCGCGAGCAGGAACGGCGCCCCGACGATCGCCCCGATCGCGACGTCTTCAGAGCCCTCCTTGACGCCGACCAGGGCAACGATCGCGATCAGCGTCTCCGGCATCGCCGTGCCGACGGCGGCGAGGATGCTGCCGACGGCTCCGACCCCGACCTCGAGCCGGTGCCCGATCCACTCGACTGAGTTGGTGAAGATCAGCGCCCCGGTGAGGACGATGGCGAAGCTGACCAGCAGCAGGACTACTTCCATCGACGCAGGCTATAGGGCGGGCGGGTCCGCCTCAGGCGAAATAGAAGGCCAGGCCGAAGACGAAATAGACCGCCAGCAGTTGCACGCCCTCGAACCAGGTCGACTCGCCGTCGGCGGTGACGTGGTTGCCGACCAGGATCGCCAGCAGGATCGCCCCCAGCTCGAAGCCGTTGAAGACGAGGGCCAGCGGATAGGGGCCGATGAAGAGGGAGGCGATGACCAGCACCGGGGCGACGAAGAGGGCGACCTGAGCGCTGGAGCCGACGGCGATGTTGACCGCGAGGTCCATCTTGTCTTTCATCGCGACGAGGACGGCTACCCAGTGCTCGGCGGCGTTGCCGACGATCGCGACGACGATCACGCCGATGAAGAACTCCGAGAGCCCGACCGACTCCGAGGCTTCGGTGATCGAGCCGACCAGCACCTCGGACATCACCCCGACGAGGACGCCGGCGATCGCCAGCGCGATCACCGAGGTGCGGGTCGACCAGCCCCAGGTGTCTTCCTCCTCGTACTCGGGGTTGAAGAGGTCGCGGTGGGTCTTCAGCGAGAAGAAGAGGCCGATCACGTAGGTGACGATGAGGACGATCGCGACCGCCAGCGAGAGATGCTCGACGGTGCCGCCGTAGTGGATCGCCTCCGCCCCGGGCTCCGGCAGGCCCTTGCCCTCGACCAGCTCGAAGATCGCCGGCATGATCAGGGCGGCGCCGGCCAGCATCAACATCGTCGTCTGGATGCTGGCGCTGGTGCGGCTGAAGTGCTGTTTTTCGCGCCCGATGCCGCCGGCGAGCATCGCCGCCCCGAGGACCAGCAGCATGTTGCCGATGATCGAGCCGACGATCGACGCCTTGACCACCTCCTGCAGGCCCTGCTGGAGCGCGAAGAGGGCGATGATCAGCTCCGGCGCGTTGCCGAAGGTGACGTTGAGGAGGCCGCCGATCCCCGGTCCCGAGCGCGCCGCCAGCTCCTCCGTCGCCCGCCCCATCAGCGCCGCCGTGGGGATGATCCCCAGCGCCGAGGTGGCGAAGACGACCGTCGCCGGGGCGCCCAGGACTGCGAGCAGGACCGCGACCGGGATCAGCGGCGTGAGCAGATAGGGCCAGCCCGTCGGCGTCCTCAAAAAGGACGCGTCCAGGCGTGGCCCCCGCTCGTTCACGACAGCGCGTCTACTCGGCTATTCGAGCAGGCTGGCGCACTTCTGCAGGTCGGCCGGAGATTTGGATTCCTGCAGGCATTCCACGTATTCCTTCTGGGCCGCCGAGGAGGAGGCGCCGTCGGCGGACGAGCCGCCCGAAGACGAGCCGCCGCCCGAGGACGTCCCCGGGACGGAGCCGCCCATCAGCCCTTCGAGCAGCCCTTCGATCCCTTCTTCCTGGCCCGCTTCCAGCAGTTCGAGCGGGTTGACGTCGAGCTGTTTGAAGAGGCCTTCCAGCGGCTTCGCGTCGGACGGTTCCTCGAAGCTCTGCTCTTCGTTGACGCCGGAAAGGGTCAGTTCCATTTCCAGTTCGACTTTTTCGTCTTCGGCGCCCGGGGGAGCGATCGTCAGTTCCGCCGCGACCTTGCGGACGATGTTGTCGTCGCCGACGTAGAGGTCGACGTGAGCATGCTTGACCGCCTTGCTCAGTTCGCCCTTGGCTTCTTCCAGTTCGTCGAGCGGCAGCGGCCCGGCGGCTTCGAGCTGCGAGCTGCAGGCCGGGTCTTCGGTCAGTTCGATCAGGGCGTCGACGCCGCCGGAGACGCTGAGGTTGCCGCTGATCTTCGTCGTCGAGGTGCCGTCGACGTCGGCGCTGCCTTCGTTCGTCAGCTGGTCTGCGAACTGGCTGAACCTGATCGCTTCGGCCGCTTCCTGGCAGGCGGTGATGTCGCCGGCGCTTTCGTTTTCCGACTGCTGGGCCTGTTCGAGGGCCGACTTGAGGAAGCCGAAGGTGGTCGGGTCGACTTCGTAGTCGTCGCCCTTGTAGTTGATGAAGGCGCGGTCGGTGAGAAGCGTGATGCCGCCTTCGAAGTCGAGCTTTTCGCCGGCGGCGGAGCCGTTCGCTTCGGCGCTCAGTTCGAGCTGCGGCAGTTCGCCCTTGGCGCCGGCTTCGAAGGGCCCGGAGAGGCTGACTTCGACTTCGCCGCCTTCGTCGCCTTCGGCGGTCGCGTCGAGCGACATTTCCAGCTCGCCGCTCTTGACGCCTTCGAGGCTGGCGTTTTCGAGGACCTTCTGCGGGTCTTCGCCGCTGCTGTCACCGCTGTCGCTGCCTCCGCCACAGGCGGCGAGCAGGCCGGTCAGCGCGGCCAGGGTCGCGAACAGCGCAAGAATTCGGAAACGACTCAAGAGATGGGACTCCTCGTGTGATCGGAGAACAGGACCGGCCCGCAGTTTAGGGCGGGGGCGGCGGATCCTGCCCCGCCCGCCTCATCCCGGCCTCGATTTCCTCGATCACGAGGCGCATCACCTCGACCCGGGCGAAGCGCTTGGACTCCGCCGGGACCACCCGCCAGCGGGCGTGCGGCAGGTCGGTCCGCTCCAGCATCTCCTCGACCGCCTCCGCGTACTGCGGCAGCTTCTCGCGGTTGCGCCAGTCCTCGTCGGTCAGCTTCCACGATTTCAGCGGGTCCTCGGCGCGGGCTTCGAAACGCTTCAACTGCTCCTCGGCCGAGATCTGCAGCCAGAGCTTGACGATGATCGACCCCTCCTCGGCGAGGCTGCGCTCGAAGCCGTTGATCTCCTCGTAGGCGCGGCCCCACTCCTCCTTGCTGGCGAAGCCCTCGACCCGCTCGACCATCACCCGGCCGTACCAGGAGCGGTCGAAGACGGTCATCCCGCCCCAGCCCGGCAGCGCCGGCCAGAAGCGGCCGAGGAAGTGGTGGCGCTTCTCGCTATCGCTCGGCGCTGCGAACTGGGCGACGCGGACGTGGCGCGGGTCCAGCGGCGCCACCAGCCGCTTGATCGCCCCGCCCTTGCCGGAGGCATCCCATCCCTCGAAGACGACGACCAGCGGCGGCCCCAGTTTGCAATCGCCGATCAGCCCGCCGAGCGTCAGCCGCAGCTGCGCCAGCCGCTCGCCCAGCTCCTTGAGCCCGCGTTCTTCCTCCTCGCGGCTCAGCTTCAGCGAAAGGTCGGCTTCGTCGAGGCGTCCCACAGGACGAACCTACCCGGCGTTCGTCCTTTCCCCCACATATAGCTGGGAAAGGACGAACGCCGGCTTCATTCGCCGCTGTCCCCGCGGGATTCCTCGATCGGCGGCGGCCGGTCTTCGGTGGTGACGTTGGCGAGGAGCGGGAAGAGGAGCGCCCCGAGGAAGATCAAGATGATGCCGGCGGCGACCAGCCAGCGGGCCCGCGTCAGGTGGCCGAGGATGCCGATCGCGAAGCCGGCCAGCATCAACGTGATGTAGGGGGTGGGGCTGTGCGGGAGCAGCGCTGCGGGGAGCGCGAAGAGGTCGAACACTGGCCGGGATTATCATCGCGGCGATGGCGCAAGGCTCAGTCGCGGAGGTGAAGCACTCTTTGGCCGAGGTCGGCTACCTCGCCGACGAGCCCGCGGCGCTGGTCTCCTTCCTCGCCCAGCAGCTGGGAAAGCCGGTCCTGGTCGAGGGCCCGGCGGGGGTCGGCAAGACCGAGCTGGCGAAGGCACTCAGCCGCTCGACCGGCCGCGAGCTGGTGCGCCTGCAGTGCTACGAGGGGCTCGACGAGGCGAAGGCGATGTACGAGTGGAACTACCGCAAGCAGCTGCTGCGGATCCAGGCCGGCGGCGAGGCGGGATGGAGCGACGTCCAGGAGGACATCTTCAGCGAGGAGTTCCTGCTCGAGCGGCCGCTGATGCAGGCGATCGCCAGCCCCGAGCCGGTGGTGCTGCTGATCGACGAGATCGACAAGACCGACCAGGAGTTCGAGGCGATGCTGCTCGAGCTCCTCTCCGACTTCCAGATCACGATCCCCGAGCTGGGCCGGATCGAGGCGAAGACGATGCCGATCGTCGTCCTCACCTCGAACGACTCGCGCGAGCTGACCGAGGCGCTGAAGCGGCGCTGCCTCTACCTCTGGCTCGACTACCCCGACCTCGAGCGAGAGATGGAGATCGTCCGCCTCCACACCCCCGACCTCTCCGCGGAGATGACGCGGAAGCTGGTCGAGGTGATCCGGATGGTCCGCGGCCTCGACCTCAAGAAGCCGCCCTCGATCGCCGAGTCGATCGACTGGGCGCGGAGCCTGCTGCTGATGGGCGCCGAGGACATCGACCGCGAGACCTTCACCCAGTCGATGTCGATCATCGTCAAGCACCGCACCGACATCGACCTGGTCGCCGAGCGGGTCGGGGTGAAACTTGCCGACCCCCTACGGACCGAAGGCTGACGCCGGGCCGCCGGGGATGGCGGCGAAGCTGCTCGGCTTCTGCGAGGAGCTGCGCGGCGAGGGGGTCGCGGTCGGGACCTCGGAGCTGCTCGACGCCTTCGCCGCGCTCGAACACGTCGACTGGACCTCGCGGGCGGACTTCCGCGAGGCGCTGGCGACGACGATCGCCAAGTCCCAAGACGACCGCCGCGTCTTCGAGCTGCTGTTCGATCGCTACTTCTTCCGCACCGCCGAGGCCGAGGCGGTGCAGCGGGGCGTCACCGAGCACGCCGAGGGCGGGCCGCCGGCCGGCGACGGCGAGCGCTTCGACATGGACGAGCTCTCGGAGGCGATCCGCGAGGCGATCGCGGCCGGCGACGAGGACGCGATGCGCGACCTGGCGCAGCTGGCGATCTCGGCCTTCGGCCGCGGCGAGGGCTCGGGCGTGGTCGGGGTCGACGTGCAGCGGATCCGCCGCACCCTCGGCCTCACCGCCGGGTCGCAGCCGCCGGCGCCCGACGGCAGCGAGCGGCCGCCGATCGACCGCGACCAGCTGACCGGGTTCGAGCGCCACCTGCGGCGCGAGCTCGAGCGCGACCTGATCGAGCGCACCGAGACCCTCCCCCCCTCCCGCCCCCTGGCCGAGCTCGACCGCGCCCTGCCGACCAGCCCGACCCAGGACCTCGCCGCGGTCCACCGCGCCGTCTCGCAGATGAAGCGGCGGCTGGCGACCCTCGGTCACGAGCAGCGCGGCCGCAAGAAGGGCCGCACGGTCGACGTGCGGCGGACGATGCGGGCCTCGCTGGAGACCGGCGGCGTGCCGCTGCGCCTGCGCTACCGGCCGAAGCGCCCGCGGCGGCCCGAGATCTACGTCCTCTGCGACGTCTCCACCTCGGTCACCTCGGCCAGCGTCTTCTTCCTCTCCGTCCTCCACGCCCTCCACGACTCCTTCCGCAAGCTCCGCAGCTTCGTCTTCATCGAGCGGATCTCGGAGGTGACCGACGTCTTCGAGCATGAGCGCGACTTCGCCGTGATCGCCCAGAAGATCTCCAGCGAGGGCGGCGTCGCCGACGTCTCCGGCTACACCGACTACGGCCGCGTCTGGCTCGAGTTCCTGACCGAGATCTCCGAAGACCTCGACCCGCGCTCGACCGTGATCGTCCTCGGCGACGCCCGCACCAACGGCCGCGAGCCCCACGCCGAGGTCTTCGCCAAGGTCGCCGAGAAAGCGGGGCGCCTATTCTGGCTCAACCCGGAGCCGAAGCTCTACTGGAACTACGGCGACTCGGTGATGGCCGCCTACGAGCGCTACTGCGACGGCGCCTTCGAGTGCTGGACGACCCAGCACCTGCAGAACTTCGTCGACGTCGTCGCCGGCGCCGCCCCCGCCGCCGAATGAGGGCGCTGCTCCTGCGCCACGGCGAGTCGGTCTACAACGCCGACCGCAGCGGCGAGCCGGCCGCGCATTCCGACGGCGACAAGCTGACCGAGAAGGGCGTCGAACAGGCGCACGCTGCCGGTGAGGGCCTGCGCGAGCTCGGCGTCACCCGGCTCCTCAGTAGCCCACTGCGGCGGGCGCGGGAAACGGCGGCGGTGGTCGGCGAGGCGCTCGGGCTGGAGGCGGAGGAGATCGACTACGTCGGCGAGCTGACCTCGGCCGAAACGTTCGAGGGAGCGATCGAGCGGGTGCGCCGCCTCAAGGCAGAGCTGCAGACGGGCGAGGGCGGCGGGCTGCCTCTGCTCGTCACCCACGGCATCTTCATGCGCTTCTTCCTCCTCGACTCGGTCCTCGGGGAGCGGTTCGAAGCGCCGATGGCAAGCGGCATCTGGAACCTCGGCTCGCACAACTGCGGCCTCTGCACCTTCGCCCACGGCGAGAGCCGCGACCCGCTCGGCAACCCGATCGCCGGCTGGACCTGCCTTACCTGGATGGAGCGGCCGTGGAGCCGGCCGTGACGATCCGCACCGGATCGTCGGGTGAGACCTGCCACTGCTCGTTGACGATCGCCCCCTCGGGCGGCGCCACCGGCCCGTCGAGCAGCGGGTCCTCGGTCTCCCGCATCCAGGCCTCGAGGCGCTCCCGCAGCTCGGCGACCACGTCGGCCCGGGCGAGGTCGCCGGCGACGTTGTTCCCCTCCTGCGGGTCGAGCACCAGGTCGTAGAGCTGCTCCTCGGGGACCTGCTGCTCCCCCCAGCCGGCGGCGACCAGCAGCTCCTTGGTGTCGCTGTCGTCGCAGTTAGCCAGCACCGGATGCGGGTATTCGTCAAACCTCCTTATGTACTTCCAACGCTCGGTCCGGATCGCCCGGTGAGGCTGGTAGGCAGCGTGGTAGGTCGTCTCGGTGAAGATCGCGTCGTGGAGGCTGTCGACCTCCCCCCGCACCAGCGGCAGCAGCGAGGTGCCCTGCAGCCAGTCGGGGTGCTCGGCGCCGGAGACGTCGCAGAGGGTCGGGTAGACGTCGAGGTGGCTGACCGGCGCGTCGATCACCTTCCCCGGCGGGAAACCGGGGCCGCGGACGATCATCATCACCCCGGTGCCGCGGTCGAAGAGGGTCGCCTTGGAGCCGGGGAAGGCGATGCCGTGGTCGGTCGTGCAGATGACGATCGTGTTCTCGACCATGCCGAAGTCGTGGAGGGCGTGGAGGACGGCGCCGATCCCCTGGTCGAGCGAGCGGGCGCTGGCCTTGAACTCGGCCATGTCGCGGCGGGTCACCTGGGTGTCGGGCAGGTTCTCCGGCGGCTGCGAGTAGAGGGTGTCGCGGACCGAGGTCGGGGCGGCGAATTCGCGGTGGGTCTCGAAGAAGCCGACCGACATGAACCAGGGCTGGGCCGGCGCCTCGCGCAGCGTCTTGATCGTCAGCGGGGCGACGAACTGGGCGTTGTTCTGGCCGACCGGGACGACCTCGTCGTAGCCGATCACCTCGGGGTCGAGCGAGATGTGCTGCTCGCCGATCAGGATCGAGCGGTAGCCGGTGGTGCGCAGCGTGTGGACCCAGTGCTGCTTGTAGTCGTTCAGCTTCCAGCCGCGGTGGGCGAGGCCGAACATGCCGTTGTTGTGGCAGTAGAGCCCGGTGAGCAGGCTGGCGCGGCTGCCGGAGCAGGTCGGCGCGGCGCAGAAGGCCTCGCGGAAGAGCACCCCCTGGTCGGCCAGCATCTGGATGTTCGGCGTCGGCACCTGGAAGCCGTAGGGCTGGACGAAGCGGCCGGTGTCGTGGGAGTGGATGTAGAGGATGTTGGGCGGCAGCATCGCCCTTCAGGTTATCGAGCCGCCCCTGTTTACGCTTTTGTTGATAAGGATAGTTAGGAAAGCAATGTCACCCGATCGCTCATATCTCGTCTGCGCCACCCCCCGCAGCGGCAGCACCCTCGTCTGCCACGCGCTCGAGGAAACCGGCGTCGCCGGCCGCCCCGAGGAGTACTTCGAGGCGCTGCGCCACAGCGGCCGGCCGCGGCGGCCGGAGGAATACTTCCTCGGCGTCGAGGACCAGTCGATCCGCGACCACCTCGGCGAGCGCAGCGTCGGCAACGAGCCCCAGCCCCGCTCCCCTCTCTGGAGCCGCGCCGCCTACGACCGCTATCTCGAATGGGCCTTCGAGACGGGGACGACCGAGAACGGCATCTTCGGGGCAAAGCTGATGTGGGGCTACTTCGGCGAGTTCGTCAGCCTCCTGCGCAACATCCCCGCCTACCGCGACGTGCCGCTGGCGGAGCTGCTGCCGACCGTCTTCCCCGACCTCACCTTCGTCCGCGTCGTCCGCGCCAACAAGGTGCGGCAGGCAGTCTCGCTCTGGAAGGCCGTCCAGACGGCGACCTGGCGCGAGGATCAGGCCAGCGCCGGCACCGTCTCGATCGAGGAAGACGGCTCTCCCCCCTACCGCAGCTTCATCGAGGAGCACCGCCCCCAGCTGCGCTTCCACTACAAGGCGATCGACCACCTGCTCCAGCAGCTCTTAGTGGAAGAGGCCTCCTGGGACGCCTTCTTCGAGCACGCCGGCATCAAACCGATCCTCGTCCTCTACGAGAACTTCGCCGCCGACTACGAGGCCAGCACCCTCCACCTCCTAGAGCGCCTCGACCTCTCCTGCGCCGACGACTTCGAGTTCGAGCCCCGGATGAAGAAGCAGTCGGATCGAATCAACGACGACTGGACCAAGCGCTACAGCGAGGTCCGCCTGGGAACCGACTTCGACCTCGTGCCGGTGCCGGTCGAGGAAGGCGCTCGAGAGTCGGGCTCGTAGCCCGGGGGTCGCCGGTTCAAATCCCGCCCCCGCTATAAAGCGAAAGCCTCACATTTGTGGGGTTCTGTTTTGCTGTCTTGTAGACAATGAAGTGCGCAACCGGCTGTGGGGCAACATGCGCTTCGAATGGCCTAGTCGGGATGGCTTGCTTTACGCGACTGCCGCCGCGCGCTCCAGACTCTGTAACGCTCATGGGAAACTCCCGCCATGTTCAACCTCCGCAAGGAGCTCACCAAGGTTCCGTCGCCGCGTGGCCGGCGATCAACGTCTCGGAAGCGTCAGTTCTCCGACGACCTCTCCAGGGTCTTTTCCCTGGCTCTTGAGAAGTCGATGAGGAGTCACTTTCCCCACACGACCTCTGGTCAGGGAACCGGGACCAACGCGGCAAGTGCCTCAGGCATCAAGAGCGTGGACGTGGCATTCAATATCGAGGGACTCTTCTTGGGCTTGGGTCTGAGCGTGAAGGTTGTCGGACTCCCCGAGAAAGGCCGTGGCTACACTCACAACTTTAAGAGGGTCACGGAGGAGTGGACGCTAGAGACGGTCAACTATCACCGGTATATGCCGTACGCGCTTGTGATTGGCATGCTCTTTCTGCCCGTCGACGCGATGTCCGATCGAAAGCGAAGGACGTCACTCGTAACCGCCCTTGATCATTTCCGAGGCTTTCGAGGTCGCCGGGATCACCGGGACGACATCGACCTTATGGAGGAGATCTACATCGGCTTGTATGAGCCAAGTGGTAAAGCGCGAGGAGCAGTGTTCTTTGTGCGCGCAGATCTCGAGCTCGACGCGGATGAGCCAGAACTGACCGATCGCATGACGTTTGAGGAAGTCAAGGATGAACTGGCCCACCGCTTCAAGACGCGAAATCCAAAGCTTCGCGTCCGCGGTATGCCTTAGGTAATCGACAGCTGAAGATCAGATCGATGCGAACCTGGTGTCGTACTCGTTGGCGACACGGGACAGCATGTCGTCGTAATAGAAGACCTCCCCGGGCTGGGGTGCTGGAGGATGCGCCACCAGCTGAACTGGGGTTCCATCGTTCGCTGCTCTGACGACGACGATCCCTAAGCCGTCGAACCCGTGATGGGCAGGGGAAGCCCGCCTCGGGATCTCCTCGACCTTGTGGATGATGCGTTCTGCGTCAGCGGGCTGCATGTGTTCCGAGACGACATTCCGGCTGTTGCCGACCTGACGCTCAGGACTGATGAAGGTGTCGCTTTCGTTGACCATTACGAGGCCGACTGCTAGGGCCTGATTGGAGGCTCCGTGGACAGTCAAGTGGCTTGAGTTGAGCTCGTCGTAAAGACGGGGACGTGCCTTTGAGTGGGCAGTCATCGCCGCCTTTGCCTCAAGGGCGACCAGAACTCCGGAGCCCGCGAGGGCCCCCTCGGTGACTAGCGGCAGTTCGGCAAGCTCGGCTTCCTGTGGGCCGTTGAGGACGATCCCCCACTGCTTCGCCAGATCCGAGAGAGTGCGCTGTCCCTTTGATTCGTCTCCGGAGGGACGGGCGATTACGAGATCCAGGTTCTTCTTGCGCCCAGTGGCGAAGTCCCGCATCTCGAAGTTGACTCCGAAGATGACCTTACCGGCTCGAGCGTGCCCGCCAAGCAGAGCGCTCGTGCGAAGCATGTCGAAGAAGACGCCCCAGCACGCGACCTTGCTGTGAAGGTCGGAGCGGGAGTGGTATTGCCACAGCTCGCCGGATTGACCCCGGGGCTGCGGGACCGACATGCTGGCTACGAGTATCTCGGGACCGTGCATCACCCCGGGGAGACTAAATCCGTAAGCGGACGAGGGCTGCTTCAGGAACGAGCACGGGATCGTGCGGCGAGGACGAGGGTCTCGACTCGACTGGCTACCTGTTCTGGATTCTCGTGCTCCCACGCTCTTATGACCTGCCATCCAGCTTTCCGCAGCTGTGCATCGGTATCACTGTCTCGGCGCCGATTGGTCTCAATCTTCTGGCGCCAGAAGTCCGCATTACTGGCGGGCCAGGTTGCGTGCTCGGGGCAGCCATGCCAAAAGCAGCCGTCGACGAAAACGGCTACCCGTGCAGCGGGAAAGGCAATATCGACGCGTCGGCGCTTGTCGGGCATGACGGGAGCGTCCACCCGGTAGCGGAGACCCCGGGCGTGCAGCAATCGTCGGACTTGCATCTCGGCAGACGTGCCAGCTCTACGGACCTTCTTCATCCGGCGACTGGCTTCTCGAGACGACGGCTTAATCGCAGTCGAGTCGGGTCCGGCGAAGGTCAGGCCGCGATCGGTTGTGCCTCGGTCGTCATCGACTCCAGATGGGCGTGAGCTTCGCAAAGAAAGTCCTCAGGGATGCGGAGGTTGCCGCGTTCGGCCCTCTCCAAGAAGCCCGCGGTTGCACGAGCGGACAGCAGTTGCGGCTCGAACTCTAGATAGTCGAGGAGATGCGGCCTGTCCCATCGAACTGGCCACATGGAGACCTGGGCCTCACGGCGCTCGCCCGGCCGACCCCAAGCCGCCTTCGGCCATCGATTTCCATGAAGCTCCGTGTCATCTTGGCGGTAGCTCTCGGACGTCAGTAGCCGCTGCCCCAGCCAGCGCGCGACTGGCACGCTTACGGCATTCCCGACGAGCCTCCATCTGTTCCGATTTCGACGACGATCGGTATTCGTCTCGTCGGTGGCAGTCCATTCGACCGGGAAGCCTTGGAGTCGTTCGGCGTCGCGGATGTCTGGCGTCACCAACTGAGCAGAGCCGGGTGCCCAGATTGCTGGAGGGGAGGGGATGCCGAGGCCCGATCCACCCTTGAGCGTGGGTACCGCATCGATGGCCCAGCCGAGCCCGCGTAGCCCCTCCGTCCAATAGAAGCCGCAACCAAGCTCGTCGTCATGGGAGCTCGCCAGGGTTGGCTGCTCATCCTCATTGAGGAGGATCGGCCGTGGATCCTCGGAGCGAGAGGCGAGCAGCAGGACGCGTTGGCGTCGCTGCGGAAGACCGAATGCCTGGGAGTCGACCACCCGGTAGGCCCATGTGAAGCCGCGGCTCTCGAGCTGCTGGACGAGCCAGGTCATCGCATTTCCGCGATCGAGTGAAAGCATGAAAGAGACGTTCTCGAGCAGCAGCCAAGTCGGCTTGGGATCTACAGAGTCCAGCAGTCTGAAGACGTGTTCGACCAAGCTCGACTGCGAGCCGGTGATTCCGGCGGTTCGGCCCGCCTGGCTTAGGTCCTGACAGGGGAATCCTGCAGCGACGAGATCGCACGGCGGCAGGCCTTCGAGCGTCGTTACGTCGGATTGGATCTCCACCCCATCGAGACGCGCTTTCAGTACGGCTTGCGCGCCGTCCTCAATCTCGCAGAGGAGCTTGGACCGGTGCCCTGCCTCGCTAAGGCCTATCTCGATGCCACCTATCCCCGCAAAGAGTCCGACGACATCGAGGCCTGTCGGTGGGGTGTTCGTGGGCACCCGCCAAGTCAATCAGGCAGATCGGCGGAAGCGAACACAAGTTCGCCTTGGGGCCGACATGCCCCACAGGATCCACCGCCTCAATCTCACAAACCGAAGGTCGCCCGTTAGGACCCGCTGACTTGGCTTGTACGATCAGGCCATGGCCGATGATGAAGCGGCACAAGTGAGGCTGATCTTCGCCCCCGAGTGGCTCTCAAAAGCGACCTCCATCGAGGAGATACGCAAGCGCACGAGCACCAAACCGATGAAAGCTGAGGATTTCGACCGGCACTTCGGGTCGTTGCCGACCGATGGCGAGGGATAGACCCGGCCTCAGGACGACGGCTTCAGCCGCGTCTTCTCGACCTGCGCGAGCTTCTTTTTCAGGCGGCGGAATTCCCGCTCCTGCAGCTCGGACCGTTTGTAGCTGCGGTGGGCGAGGTTTTCCGTCTCTTCGGGGTCTGCTCTGAGGTCGTACATCTCCCACTGCGGCGGCGTCGGTTTTTTCGGTTCGACCGCGTAGTACTTCGCCAGCTTCCAGCGCTTTTCGCGGATGCTGACGATGTGGTTGGGGGCTTTCGGATATGGCCCGTTCTTCTGCCCCGACTGGACGTCGTCGTAGGTGAAGACGACGTAGTCCTGGACCGTCTTGCCCTTCCTCGGCTGCAGGATCAGGCTCGAGTAGTCCCTGCCCTGCCAGTTCGACCGCGCCGGCTTCGGCGCGTCGACGAGGCTGGCCAGGGTCGGCAGGAAGTCGACGTGGGAGACCATCGCGTCGGTGGTCCGCGGGGACGGGAAGAGCTTCGGGTTCGAGTAGACGAGCGGCACCCGCGTCGCCTCCTCGTAGAAGTTGAAGTTCTTCTGCCGCATGCCGCCGTGGGTCAGCCCCATCTCGCCGTGGTCGGCGGTGCGGACGATCAGCGTCTCGTCGTAGAGCCCGACCTCTTCCAGTTTGTCGAGGACGTCGACGATGTAGTTGTCCGATGACCGCATCAGGTTGCCGTAGAAGTTCAGGTACTGGGCTTGCTGAGCCGGCCCTTTCGGCTTCCCGGTGAGGTTGAAGATGTTGCGGAATTCTTCCTGCACGGTGGGCTTCGTCTTCAGGCTTTCTTCGGCGGTCGCCGGCGGCTCGATTTCGCCGCGGATCCAGGAGTCGTCGTAGCCGGCTTCTTCGAAGGTTTTGCTGGGGAAGAAGAGGACGTCGTGCGGGTTGACCAGGGAGATCACCAGGAAGAAGGGCTGCTGTTTGGCCGCAACCGAGCTGAGGTACTGGATCACGCCCTCTTTGCCTTCCCCGTTCGACCCGACCGATTCGATGAAGCGGCCGTCGTTGTCGATGTAGCCGCCGCCGGCCTCGGGCACGGTCTGGTTGGCGCCGGCGTCCGGCGGGTTCCAGCGCTCCCACCCGTACTTGGCGAGGTCGGAGGGCTGGGCGTCTTCTTTGATCGCCGGCTTCGAGCAGTGCCACTTGCCCTTGTAGACAGGGGTGTAGCCGGCGGCTCGCGCGACGGTTGCCGGGTTCCCGAGCTCGGGCGGCCGCGGCAGTTCGGCCTGCAGCGGGTATTCCGGGTAGGGCATGTCTTCCTCGAGCGTGTACTTGACCCCGTGCTGAGCCGGGAAGTACCCGCTCATCAAGGTCGAGCGGGCGGGAGAGCACATGCAGGCGTTGGTGAAGGCCCGTTCGAAGCTGAGCCCGTGCTGGCGCAGCCGCCGCATCCCCGGCAGGTTCCGGCGCAGCCAGTTCGGCGGGAAGTGCTGGATCGCCCGCTCCTGGTCGGTGAGGATCAGGATCACGTTCATCCCGGCGACGTTCTTGCGCCCGCCTTTGCCGGCGGCGAGGGCTTGGTCGACGCCGCTGCCGGCAAGCAGCGCCGCGGCAGCCGCGCCGGCGCCGGTGCCCAGCAGCTGTTTCCGGGTCAGGCCCTGGCGCTCGTCGTTGCCGCTGTGCTCACTCATCGGTTCCTCCTGAAGACGTCGACCGCGTTGCTTTCGTTTGCGGTCGCGTAGACGTTGCGGCCGTCGGGGCTGACCGCCACCGAGCTGACTCCGGAGAGCGCCCGGGCGCCAGTGCATCCCTGGACCTGCTTACGGGCGAGGCAGCCGGCGGCTCCAGGCAGCTGGCGGACGGCGCCATTGCCGTTGCGGGCGAACACGTCGACCGCGCCGGTCTCGAACGAGGCGGCGTAGACGTTGTGCCCGTCGGGCGAGACGTCGAGCCCCTCCGGCGCGAGCATCGCGCGGCCGAACGAGCAGCCGGCCGAGCGCAGGAAGACCAGGCAGGCGTTGGTCGCTTCCTTCTGGGCCAGCACTCCCGTGCCGGCGGCGCGGTCGAAGGCGGTGACGCTGTTGGAGAGGAACGAGGTGACGTAGGCGCTTTCCCCGCCGGGGGCGACCGCGACCGCGTTCGCCCCGCCCAGCTCGCGGCCTTCGCCGCATCCAGTGAGCGCCGCCTCGGCGATGCAGCTGTTGGGAGCCGCCAGCTGGGTGAGGGCCCCGGTCGAGGGGTCGCGGGAGAGCTCGGCGAGCGCGTTGGAGACCGCGGCGGCCGCGTAGACGCTGGCTCCGTCGGGGCTGACCGCCAGGCCCTCGATCGAGCTCAAGCCCACCCCCGTGGCGCAGCCGGCGGTTGCCGCGGCGATGCAGCCGGCGGTGCCGGCGAGCTCGGTCAGGGCCCCGCTCGCAGGGTCGCGGGAGAAGGCGACGACGGCGTTGCCGAAGAAGGAGCCGGCGTAGACGTTGCGGCCGTCGGGGCTTACCGCGACGACGTCGGGCCCGATCAGGGCCGTGGCTGAAGCGCAGCCCGGGAGCGCGACGCCGGCCACGCAGGTGGCGCCGGGGGTCAGCCGCAGCGCCCCGGTTTTCGGGTTGCGGGCGAAGCTCAGCAGCGTGCTGCTGTCGCGGGCAGTTGCGTAGACGTTGCGGCCGTCGGGGCTGACCGCGACCGAGTTCGGCCCGTCGAAGGCGGCGACCTTCGCGCAGCCGGCGCCGCCTTTGGCGGAGATGCAGCCGGCAGCCCCCTTGGGCTGGGTGAGGGCGCCGCTCTTGGGGTTGCGGGAGAAGATCGCGATCGCGTCGCTGTCAAAGGAGGCGACGTAGACGTTGCGGCCGTCGGGGCTGACCGCGACGGCCTCCGAGCCCATGAACGGGCCTGCCCCCTTCAGCCCTCGGCCGACCGCACAGGTGCCCGGTTTCGAGGAGCGGTCGACGATGCAGCCCTGCTTGCCCCGCAGCTGGGCGAGCGTGCCGGGCCGCGGCTTCGCGGCGAGCGCGCTCGCGGGCAACAGCGCGGCAAGCGCGACCAGGGCGGTAAGGGCGGGCAGCAAGCGGGGGCGGGCGGTCACGTCAGCCGACCTTCAGGTTGCCGATGACGCCGATCCGGATCCCCAGCCAGGGGTAGACGGCGGTGTAGAAGGCGTTGTCCTGCGGCTGCAGGCCGACCGCCGAGATCCAGAGCTGGTAGACGGGCGCGTTGGCGATCCCGCCGTGCAGCCGGCGCCAGACGCGCGCGCCTTTGACGCCGAACGGCGGCGGCGTGATCGTGTCGGTCCACTCGACCGCGTTGCCGCCCTGGTCGAGCGTGCCCCAGGGCGAGGGGGTCAGCGCCGTGCCGACCGTGCCGAGGCTGCCGGCGAAGGCCTTTTCGTAGCTCTGCGGCTCGATCCCCCACGGGTTCGACGTGGCGCAGGCTTCCGCCGTCTGGTTGGACGGGCACCAGTAGGGCGCCGGCGTCGGCGGTTCGGTCCCGGTCATGTGGAAGATCGAGACCGGCTGTTCGGCCGCGTTGGCGACGTTGCCGTTGGCGTCGAGCTTCGCCTGCTTCGGCCCGTCCGCCATCCCCTTGCCGACTTCGCCGGCGTTGGTCGGGTACTTCCAGTAGGAGAAGGTCCCGCCGCCGTTCGGTTCGTAATAGGCGGCCTTGATCCACTCGTCCTGGCTCGGGATCACGAACCCGGACTTGGCCTGGCGGGTCGTCTTCGGGTTGCTCATCTCGTACATGCCCGTCTCGGTTTCGGGAGACAGCCGGACCTTGTAGGTCGTGTACTTGAAGGCCCCGGAGCTGCTGTCCTGCTTCGCCAGCACCTTGCCGTTGTAGAGCGAGTTGGCGAAGCGGGCCGAGCGCAGGAAGTTGGCGAAGCCGTAGGGCTTGTCCGCCCATTCCGGCGAGGCAAGCGAGTAATGGCGGCCCGGCTTCGTCTTCCTGGTGAAGTCGATCTGGCCGAAGCGGGGCCAGGCGCGGCCGCTCTCGGTGTAGCTGTAGAGCCGGTGCCGGTTCGCCCCCCGGGGGTCGGCGGTGTTGAGGAAGGCGACGTACTGTTCCGCCGTCACCTCGAGCTTGCCGATCCCGTAGCGGTAGCCGACGCCGCCGACTTCCATGCACTTGGGAGCGCGCGGCCCGCTCGGCGGCGGCGCTTCCGAGCAGCTTTTGAAGAGCTTGTCTTCGAAGGGGATGATCCCCACCGACGGGTTGCCCGGGGCGCCGACCTCGGCCACGGTGAAGGTGAGCACAGCGGGCTTCGCCGCGAGGGCGGACGGCGCCACCGCCAGCATCGCCGCGAGCACCGCCCCGACGAGCACGAGCGCCTTGCGGCTTCCCGGATATCCGCTTCCCACCAAGTTCATCTCCCTTGCAAATCGATATTGCATCTTGGATCGGAAACCCTAGTTAATCGATATGACGTATCGAAATGGCTACGATTTTCGGCCAGATGGCAAGGAGCGCCGACGCCGCGGGCAGCACCAGCGCCATCGGCCCTGCGATGGGGCGCGACGGCGTCCGCATGCCGGAGCCGCCGAAGCAGGCGCGCGGGGTCGAGAAGCGCGAACGCCTCTATGCCGCCGCGCTTGCCAGGTTCGAGCGGGACGGGGTCGCCGAGACCCGGGTCGAGGACGTGATCGCCGACGCCGAGGTCAGCTGGGCGACCTTCTTCCGTTACTTCCCTCGCAAGGAGGACGTCCTGATCGAAGCGATCGCGCGCCACTTCCGCGGGCACGCGATCCCGCTCGTGGAGAAGGCCCGCGCCGACCGGCGGACCCGCGTCCGCAAGACGATCGAGCGCCTCCTCGTCGCCCTGCTCACCGCCGACGAGATGGCGCAGCCCCTACACAACCAGGCCTTCATCGAGGTCTTCTCAAGCCCCGCCCGCTTCGCCGTCATGGTCGACAACGGCCACCCCGCCCCGCTGATCGGCCTAATCGCGGAACTGCTCGACGAGGGGCAGCGGCGCGGCGAAGTCAGCCCGGAGCTCGACCCCGGCTTCGCCGCCCTCACCGTCACTGCCGGCGCGATGTTCCCTGCCGTTCAGGCCGCGGCCGTGGGTGCCGAACCGGCGATCAGCATCGGCCCCGCGCTCGACCTGCTCTGGTCGGGGATCGGCTAGCGCGCGACCCAGGCGTCTTTTGCCGAGGTCAGTTCGCCGACGACGCTGGGCAGTTCGCCGGAAACGAGGTCGGCGAGGGTGACCTCCTCGAGGACGGTGCGGAGGCTGGCGCGAACGGCGATCCAGACTGCCTGCAGGTGCTCGGAGTTGCCGCGGTATTCGATGTCCTCGGGGGGGGTCGACTGGACATGGGCGATCGGGCCCTCGACGGCGCGGACGATCTCGGCGATCGTCACCTCGTCGGCGGGCCGGGCCAGCCAGTAGCCGCCCTTGGCACCGCGGCGGGCGCGGACGATGCCGTGGTGCTTGAGCTCGAGCAGGATGTGCTCGAGGAACTGCAGGGGGATGTCCTGGGCCTCGGCCAGGCGCTCGCCCTTGACCGGAGCCTCCTCCGCCTGGGCGGCGGCAAGCTCGGCAGCGGCCCGCACCGCGTAGTCGGCCTTCGCGGAAACTCGCATGTGTCTAGTAAATCAGTCGGCGGGCAGCGTGCGGCCGAGTGCCGCTGCCTGATCAAGCTCTTGCCCGTCTTCGAGCTCGGCTTCCCGCAGGCGCTGGGCCTCGCGGCGGCGGTTGAGCCAGTGCGGCGCGTAGAGAACGAGCCCGAGGCCGATCGCGGCGATGCCGGCGGCGATCGGCCAGACCGACGGGTCGCCCTTCTGGATCGTCACCACCCCGGAGCCGACAAGGACGACGCCGAGGGCGGTGCGGATGAAGCCCTGCGGCGCCCGGTCCGACAGCGCCGCCCCGATCACCACTCCCGGAATCGAGCCGAGGAGGATGTTGCCGGCGAGGACGAAGTCGACGTTGCCGCCGATCCAGTGGGCGATCCCGGCCGCCCAGAGCAGGATCGCGGCGTGGAAGACGTCGGTGCCGACGACCTTTTTCGGCGCCAGGCGGTAGACGGCGATCAGCAGGATCGCGATCACCGTGCCCGAGCCGGCGGAGGTGACCCCGATGACGAAGCCGGTGGTGGCGCCGATCACGATCGCCGCGATTTTGTGCCGCCGCTCGACCTCGAAGCGGTCGCGCTCGTCGATCAGGTTGCGGAGGATCAGCGCCCGGGTCAGGGTGATGATCCCGACCATCAGCAAGGTGCCGCCGAGGACCGCGTAGACGAGTTCGTCGAGCCGGTCTTCCCCCACCTGCGTCTGCAGCCAGGAGACGAGGGCGACGCCGGCGACGGCCGAGGGGACGCTGCCGATCGCCAGCCATTTGACCAGCTCCATGTTCACCGTCTTCATCCGGAAGTGGCGCCAGCCGCCGACGGTCTTGGTCACGGCCGAGTAGAAGATGTCGGTGCCGATCGCGGTCGTCGGCTGGATCCCGAAGATCAGGATCAGCAGCGGCGTCATCAGCGAGCCTCCGCCCATGCCGGTCATACCGACGAGTACGCCGATGCCCAATCCGAAGAGGACGATTGCCGGGTCCATGGTTAGCTCCTGAGGCTCCGCACTGTGCTGATTTCGACTTTCCTGACCTTCTTGGTCAGGAGTGCGGAGTGCGTCAGGATACCAGGGTGAAGCTCGAAATTGCGGGGTTGACCCACTCCTACGGCGAGGTGCGGACCCTTGATTCGCTGGCCCTCGCAGGGGGGGCGCAAGAAGTGATCGGGCTCGTCGGCCCGTCCGGCTGCGGCAAGTCGACGCTCCTGGAGCTGATCTGCGGCCTCCAGGAACCGAGCAGCGGGACGATCTCCGTCGCGGGCGCGACGGCGGGACCGGAGCGCCTGCGCAGCTGCGCCTTCATGCCCCAGCAGGACCTCCTCCTCCCCTGGTACTCGGCGATCGACAACGCCGCGCTGGCATTGCGCAACCGGGGGATGAGGCGGGCCGAGGCGCGGGCCGAGGCGGCGGAGCTGTTCGACCGCTTCGGGCTCGCCGGCTTCGAGGGCTCGCGGCCGAGCGAGCTCTCGGGCGGGATGCGCCAGCGGGTCGCCTTCCTCCGCACCCTGATCGCCGGCAAGCCGGTGCTGGCGCTCGACGAGCCCTTCGCCTCGCTCGACGCGATCACCCGGGCCGAGATGCAGGAGTGGCTGGCGACGGCGCTGCGCACCGATCCCCGCACCGCCGTCCTCGTCACCCACGACGTCGAGGAGGCGCTCTACCTCTGCGACCGGGTGGCGGTGATGTCGGCCCGCCCCGGCCGGATCGTCGCCGAGCTCAGCGCCCCCCACCCCCGAGGCCAGGACCGCGACGCCGCCGTCACCGATCCCGGGTTCGTCGCCGCCCGCGAAACTGCGCTGCAAGCCCTGCGGGAGGGGTCCCGGTGAGGCGCTGGCTCCTGCCGGCGGCGCTGATCGCCCTGCTGCTCGCACTCTGGCAGCTCGCCTGCTCGCTGGGGGTGATCGCCGACGCCCTCGACCTCGAAAGCTATCTGGTGCCCTCGCCGAGCGAAATCGCCTCTTCGCTCTGGGAGAACCGCAGTCTGCTCGCCGAAAACGCCTGGGTGACGCTGCGGGAGATCCTGCTCGGGATCGCCGCCGCGCTCGTCGTCGGGGTCTCCTTCGCCGTCCTCATGCACCTCTCGCGCGTCCTCCGCGACGCCGCCTATCCGCTCGTCGTCGCCTCGCAGACGATCCCGGTCGTGGTCATCGCGCCGATCCTCGTCGTCTGGTTCGGATACGGAATCACCGCGAAGGTCGTGATCGTGGCCCTGGTCTGCTTCTTCCCGATCACGGTCAACACGCTCGACGGCCTGCGCTCTGCCGACCCCGAGGCGGTGAAGATGATGCGCAGCCTCGGCGCCTCGCGCTGGCAGCGGTTCCGCCGCGTCGAAGCGCCGGCCGCCCTGCCGAGCCTGTTCACGGGGATCAAGATCGCCGTCGTCTTCGCGCCGATCGGCGCCGTCTTCGCCGAGTGGGCCGGCTCGAGCTCCGGGCTCGGCCACCTGATCCAGTCCGATACCGCCTATTACATGGTCGACAGGCAGTTCGCCTCGGTGGCGGTTCTCTCGGCTCTGGCGCTGGCTCTGATCGGCCTCACGTCCCTCGCGGAGCGACGCGTCGTCACTTGGCGATAGAACTCAAGCGATGACCCGCCTCCGGATCCCGGCGATTTCCCTCGCCGTCCTCCTCCTCGCCCTCACCCTCGCCGCCTGCGGCGAGAAGTCCGAGGACACGACCGGCGACCGCCAGGCCTTCGGCCTCACGCTCGACTTCTACCCCAATCCCGACCACGCCGGGATCTACATGGCGCAGAAGCTCGGCTACTTCGAAGAAGCGGGGCTCGATCTCAGCATCGAGACGCCCTCCGAACCGGCGGCGCCGCTGAAGCAGCTGGCCGCCGGGCGCACCGACCTGGCGATCTCCTACGAGCCGCAGGTGGCGCTGGCGCGCGAACAGGGCCTCGACGTCGTCGCGATCGGCGCCCTCGTCAACCGGCCGCTGACCTCGATGATCTGGCTGCAGAAATCAGGGATAAAAGGAGTCGGCGACCTCAAAGGCAAGACCGTCGCCACCGCCGGCATCCCCTACCAGGACGCCTTCCTGAAGACGATCCTGGCGCGGGTGAAGCTGGCCCCCGACGACGTCAAGGCGGTCAACGTCGGCTTCGGCCTCCTCCCCGCCCTCGTCGGCGGCTCCGCGCAGGCGATGCTCGGCGGCTTCAGCAACGTCGAGGGGATCGACCTGCGCGAACGCGGCAAAGCGCCGGTGGTGACCCCGGTCGACCAGCTCGGGGTGCCGACCTACGACGAGCTGGTGCTGGTCGCGCGGCCGCAGAGCCTGGAAGCCGACCCGGAGAAGTTCCGCCTCTTCCTCGCCGCCCTGGAGCGCGGCACCGACGCCGCCGCCGCCAGCCCCGGCGCCGCGACCAATGCGATCACCGAAGCGAACCCGGACCTGGAACCGAAACTGACCGCCGCCGAGGTGAAAGCGACGCTGCCGCTGCTCGCCGCCCGCACCAAGGGCCAGCCCTACGGCTACATGAACCCCGACGAGTGGTCGACCTTCGCCGGCTGGATGCGCGACAACGGCCTGATCGAATCACTGCCGCAGACGAGCGAACTGCTCGACAACGGCTACTTGCCCTCGGGCGAAATCCCCGAATAGCCGAGCGCGCCTTCAGCGATCAGCCGGCTGACCTCGCGCTCGGGCATCGCCGCGTGGAAGAGGTGACCCTGGGCGTAGTCGCAGCCGAGCCGCTGCAGCTCGGCCAGCTGGACCTCGCTCTCCACCCCCTCGGCGATCACCTCGAGCGATAGCGCCCGGGCCATGCCGATGATCGCCTCGACGATCGCCGTCGCCTCCTGCTCGATCCCGAGCGCGTCGACGAAGGAGCGGTCGATCTTCAGCGCGTGGAAGGGAAAGCGGTTGAGGTAGGCGAGCGAGGAGTAGCCGGTGCCGAAGTCGTCGAGGACGAGGCGGACGCCGAGTTCGTTCAGCGCCTCCAGCGATGAGATCGCCGCCGCCGACTCCTCGACGAGGACGCTCTCGGTGATCTCGAGGCGCAGGTGGACCGGGTCGAGCCCGGTGCGGGCGATGATCTCCTCGACCGTCGAGGGGAGGTCGCGGTGGGCGACCTGGCGGGCGGAGAGGTTGACGGCGACGTCGAGGGGGCGGGAGTCGGGGCGCAGCTGGTGCCACTCGAGCGCCTGCCGGCAGGCGCGCTCCTGCACCCAGCGGCCGATCGGCTCGATCAGGCCGCTGTCCTCGGCGATCGAGACGAACTCCCCCGGGTCGAGCGTGCCGCGCTCGGGATGGCGCCAGCGGACCAGCGCCTCGAGCTCGTCGATCTCGCCGCTGCGGAGGTTGACGACGGGCTGGTAGTGCAGCGTCAGCTCGTCGCGGTCGAGGGCGTGGCGGAGCTCCCTTTCGACCTCGAGCCGGCGCATCGCGCTCGCCCGCATCTCGGCGTCGAAGAGGACGCAGCGGGCGCGGCCCCCCTCCTTCGCCCGGTACATCGCCGCGTCGGCGTCGCGGATCAGCAGCTCGGCGTTGACGGTGCGCTCTTCGGAGGCGCGGGCAACGGCGACGCCGATACTGGCGCTGACGAAGTGGTCGACACCGTCGATCGTGAAGGGCTGGGTGAAGGCGGCGGCGACGCGGTCGGCGATCGCAACCGCCTCGCCTTCGTCGGCCAGGCGGTCGATCAGGATCCCGAACTCGTCGCCGCCGAAGCGGGCGACGACGTCGCCGGGGCGCAGGTGCGAGCGCAGCCGCGGCGCCACCGCCCGCAGGAGGGCATCGCCGGCGTGGTGGCCGAGGCTGTCGTTGATGAGCTTGAAGTGGTCGAGATCGAGGAAGAGGATGCCGACCGGCGAGCCGGAGATCGCCGCCTTGCTGAGCGAGTCGCCGAGGGCGTCGACGAAGCTGAGCCGGTTGGGGAGCCCGGTGAGAGAGTCGTGGAGGACGCGGTAGCGGAGCGCCTGGTCGGCGGCGTGGCGCTCGATCGCGTCGGCGAGGACGTTGGCGGCGGCCTGCACGAAGGGCACGTCCTTGGCGCTGAAGCGGTGTGGCTCGGTCGAGTGGACGTCGAGGACGCCGAAGGGCCGGGTCTTGCCGTCGATCACCACCGCGAGGCTGCTGGCGGCGCCGAAGACGCGGAGCACGGGCGGCATCGTGTGACGGGTCTCCTGGTCCCACTCGCCGACGATCGCGTGGGTGCCGGAGTCCAGGGCGGCGCCGGCGTGGGAGTCGCGGGCGGCCGAGACCCGGCGCCCCGCCCCGACGACCGACTCCTCAAGCCCGGCGCGGAGGTTGAGGCGGCGTCCGTCGCGGCCGAGCTCCCAGATGCAGGCGCTGTGGACGCCGTCGACGCGGCCGATCAGCTCGGTCGCGACCGCCATCAGCTCCTGCGGGTCGCTGTTCTGCATCGCTCGCTCACCGAGCCGGGCGACGACCGCCTGCTGGGAGAGGGCGCGCTGCAGCTCCTCCTCGGTCTCCTTGCGCTCGCTGACGTCGTAGATGACGCCGTGCCAGACCGGCACCCCGTCCTCGTCGGCTTCCAGCACCGCCTCGTCGTGGACCCAGACGATCTTGCCGTCGTGGCGGTGGACCCGGTATTCGACCGGCGTGGTGTCGCGCTTGCCGAGGTGCTCCTCGGTTTCGATCGCCAGCGCCCGCTCGCGGTCCTCCGGATGGAGGATGCTGGCCCAGAGGCCGGGGTCGCGGATGAAGTCCTCCTGCCGGTAGCCGAGGATCTCCTCGACCTGCGGGCTGACGTAGTGCCAGCGCCCGCGCTCACCGAGCTCGGCCGTGTAGACGATCACCGGCAGCCGCTCGACCAGCCGCCGGAAGTCGTGACCCCCGGCAGCCAGCTGGTCGAGAAAGCGCTCGACCTCGTGCTCGGACCAGTTCCTGTCGGCAGGCTCGCGCATCCACAGCGCTCATCGGCGAGGGAAGCTGTGGGCTTGAGAGTCGCCGGGTGCCAGCCGCTTTTATGCGGCGAGGCGCATCGGCGGTCCTTGGGCGACCAGCCGGTGCAGCCCGGACAGGGTGAGGGCGCCGACCAGACCGCGGTAGGGCTCGTACGGCGCGTAGAACTCTTCGACCTCGGGAACGGTCGCCCGGCGGCCGCCGCCGTTGAGGCGACCGACCAGCTTGATGTAACCGAGGTCGCCCGCGGGAAGGGAGTCGAGGTCGTTGCGGCCGAAGAGGCCGAGGCACTGGACCGTCCAGGGGCCGATCTGCGGCATCGCCAGGAGGCGGGCGTCGCCGGCGGCGCTCTCGATCCGGCAGCGGCCGGCGGCGACGTCGCGGGCGAGCCGCCGCAGCGCCAGCGCCCGTTTGGCGACCAGGTCGAGCTGCTCGATTTCGGCCGGGGCGCGGCCGGCGATCGCCTCCGGCCCGGGGACGTCGCGCAGGGCCTCGCGCCCCTCCCCCAGGCGGCAGCCCCAGCGACCGGCGATCCGGCGCTCGATCAAGGCGGCGAGCTTGGCCTCGATCAGCTGTCCGACCACCGCCGCCGCCAGCGCCTCCCAGGGCCACGGCCGCCCCTGCGGGCGGAAGTCCGGCCGGCGCCGGATCAGCGGACCGACGAGGGGGTCGCGCCGGAAGCGGCGGTGGAAGTCGGAGAGGTCGACGTCGACCCAGAGCGCCCGGCGCATGCAGGCGATCGCCTCCTCGAGCTGCTCGCGACCGGCGGGGCCGGGGCAGGGCGGGATCGCGATCCGCGGCCGCGCCACCAGCGCCGGGTCGACCGCCTCCGCCCGCAGCCGCACCCGGTCTCGAGCCGGCTGCCAGGCCCGCACCAGGACCGGGCTGCCGCCGACGTGGAGGAGCCGGGTGGCGACACCACCGCGGACGCGCAGCGTCCGGTCCGAGCTGCCGCGCGGCATCCGGAACGGCGAGGGCGGCCGGAGGTCGGCTTCAGCGACCGAGCAGGTGGACATCGACCAGAAACGAACGGCTGGCGACGACATTCTGGCGCTCGCGGCGGCGCCGGCTGAGCCGGCGCGGCGCCTTCGCCTTGGCGGCGGCGCCGGTCATCGCCCGCACGGCGGCGACGGTCGCGGCCCCGGCGAGCACGCCGCCGGCGGCGGCGAGCGCGGCGGACTTGACCTCGGGCCGCAGCACCGGCAGCGCCGAGCCCTCGGCGGGCTGGTAGCTGGCGGGAAGCGGGCGGACGGGGTCGGTGGACTCGGCCGGGCCCGCGTCTTCCTCGGACACGACCTCGGCGTCTACGTGGAGCTCACTCACCCCGGCGACTCTAGCGCGGCGAGGGGTCGCCCCCCGCCAGCGATCGCTCGTAAAGACGGTACTTCTTGACGATCTTGCCGCCCATCCCCTCCATCGCCCGGTTCATCGGCTTGTTCGTCTCCAGGATCCAGCCCATCTCGCCCCACTTGATCTTGTCGGGCTTGGCCGCCATCTTGATGTGCTCGAGGTAGAGGCCGGCGGCGATGCCGCTGTGGCGGTAGTCGTGCTTGACCCCGAGGGCGAAGACCCGCAGGCGGTCGATCTTCCGCTTCCCGAGCAGGAACTTGGCCCAGCCGAAGGGCAGCAGCCGGCCGTCCAGCTTCGCCATCACCTGGTTGATGTCCGGCAGGGTCAGGGCCGCCCCCACCACCTCGCCGTCCTTTTCGGCCATGAAGGTCCACTCCTCGTCGAGCACCTGCTTCAGGTTCTTGGCCTGGAACTCGACCTCGGCGTCGGTGATCGGGACGAACCCCCAGTTGTCCCCCCAGGCCTCGTTGTAGACGTCCATGAAGCGCCGCACCTCGCCCGCCATGTCGCTTTTGCGCATGTTGCGGATCGTGATCCCTTCGTCGTGCAGCGCTTTCTCGGCGGCCTCGTGGATCGAGGGGTCGAATTTCTCCCCCTCCTTCAATTCCCCCATCCGCAGCTCCCACATCAGCACGTCCATCGCCTTGGCGAAGCCCTCGGCCTCGATCAGCCGCTGGTAGTAGGGCGGGTGCCAGGGCTCGAGGATCATCGGCTGGCGCTCGAAGCCCTCGATCAGGATCCCGATCTCGTCGTTGGTGGTGAAGTCCATCGGGCCGAGGATGCGCTCGCGCCCCCTCTCGGTCGCCCACTCGGTGGCGGCGTCGAACAGCGCCCGCACCACCTCGGGGTCCTCGGCCGCCTCGAAGAAGCCGAACATCGCGTCCTTGCCGCCCTGGAAGGAGTCCCAGCGGTGGTCGAGGTGGGCGCTGATCCTCCCCACGTCCTCGCCCGCGCGTTCGGCGAGGAAGAACTCGGCCTCGCCGTGCTCGAACCACGGGTTCTTCTTGCGGTCGAGGAACTGCATCCGCTCGAAGACCAGCGGCGGCACCCACTGCTCGCTCTCCCGGTGAAGCCGAAAGGGGACCTTGACGAAGCGCTTCAGCTCGCGCCGGCTGCGGACCGGCCTGATCGTGACGCTGGCCATCGAGAGCGCAACCTACACTCTGGGAAGATGAGCGAGACCGCCAAGGCTCCCGTCGACGTCTTCGAGAAGGCGCGCAGCCACGACCGCCTCGAGCAGCTCGAAGCCGCCAAGGAGCACGACCTCCTCCCCTACTTCCGCCTGCTCACCTCGCAGGCCGGCCCCGTGGTCGAGATGGAGGGCCGGGAGACGATCATGCTCGGCTCCAACAACTACCTCGGCCTGACCGGCGACGAGCGGGTCAAGGCCGCGGCGCGCGAGGCGCTGGAGGCCTACGGCACCGGAGTCACCGGCTCGCGGCTGCTGAACGGGACGACGCCGCTGCACCTCGACCTCGAGCGCGAGCTGGCCGAGTGGATGCGGACCGAGGACGCGATCGTCTACACCACCGGCTACCAGTCGAACGTCGGCTGCATCGGCACGATCCTCGGCCCCGGCGACACCGTGATCTGCGACTCCGGCGACCACGCCTCGATCCTCGACGGCTGCCGCCTTGCCGGCGCCAAGCTGCGCCCCTTCCGCCACAACCGCATGGACAAGCTGGAGAAGATGCTGGAGCGGGCCGCCGGCGACGGCGGCGGCGTCCTCGTCATCGTCGACGGCGTCTTCTCGATGGAGGGCGACGTCTGCGACCTGCCGCGGATCGTCGAGCTCTGCAAGGCCTACGGCGCCCGCCTGATGGTCGACGAGGCCCACGGCGCCGGCGTTCTCGGCGCCCGCGGCGCCGGCGCCTGCGAGCTCTTCGGGCTCGAGGACGAGGTCGACCTGCGGATGGGCACCTTCTCCAAGAGCCTCGCCTCCTGCGGCGGCTTCATCGCCGGCCCCGCCGACGTCGTCGAGTACCTGCGCATCTCCTCGCGCTCCTTCATCTTCAGCGCCTCGGCGGTCCCGGCGGCGGTCGGTGCGGCGCTGGCGGCGCTGCGGGTGATCCGCTCCGACGGGCCGGAGCTCTTCGAGCGCCTGCTCGCCAACGCCGAGTACCTGCGCGAGGGCCTCCGCCACCTCGGCCTGAGAGTGATCGAGCCGGGGACGCTGCCCGACGGCAGTATCGCCACCACCCCGGTGGTGCCGGTGATGGTCGGCGACGACTGGCAGGCGGTGCTGCTCTGGAAGGCGCTCTTCGACAACGGCGTCTACACCAACGTCGCCATCCATCCGGCGGTCCCCCCGGGCGGGGCGCTGCTGCGGACGAGCCTGATGGCGACCCACGAGCGCGAGCACCTCGACGGCGCCCTCGGCACCATCGCCCGGGTGATCGAAGACTTCTCGGACCTTCCCCGCACCTAATTTTTTGGGTAACGGATTCTTGACATCCCCCGCTCGGGGGAGTTTCAGGCTTGTCCAGAACTGAACAAGCTGGCCGAGGCGCCGAAATTGTTGCTCTTAGCGAATGGGTCGGACGCCATTCCGGTGATTCCGGGTTGACTCGCAGTACCCGGAAGACGTAGCTTGGCCCCCTCGCCGCAACGACCCAGGGTGGGTCGTCGGGAAAAGAGAGAGATTCGGCGCAGATCAGCCCGGCAAACCTGGTCGCGCACCGGACGAATACCCCCAGTAATTTCGATTCCTTGAAGGGAGGAGTCCAGTGGAAGCTGCCTCAACGGCAACCCCAACGACTATCGCTGCCTCATCAGAGGCGCCCCAGCACATGAGGGCTTTGGAAAGAGCCAACATGGTGCGACTGGCCCGTGCGGAGCTGAAGCGCTCGATCGCCCGGGGCGACGTCGATGCCTCGGAGGTGGTTCGCGACTGTCCCTGGGAGACCGAGAGCATGACCATCGCCGAGCTCCTGACCAGCCAGCGTCGCTGGGGCCGCACCCGCGCCCGCAAGTTCCTCATGCCCCTCTCCCTGAACGAGAACAAGCAGCTGGGGACGCTGACCTCGCGCCAGCGCCGCGTTCTCGCCAACGAGCTCGCGACCCGCGGCGGCGGACGCGAACCTCTCTCGGTTTGACCCTTTGCCGCGGTCGCCCCTGGCGACCGCGGCGCTTTTACCCGCGCATTCCACCGACCCGGTAGCTGAGGCCACCGGAGGCGCGCTGGAATGCGCGGCGGGCGAGGAAGAAGACGGCGGCGAACGCCACCGCTCCGAGCCCCAGCGCCACCGCGAGGATCTGGTTCGCGGCGTAGAAGACGAGGCCGGTGGTGAGGACGAACGCCGCCCCTGCCAGCATCGTGGTGTGGGAGCGGTAGCCGGCGAAGTGCTCGCGGATCGCCACCTCGAGCCCGCCGAGGCCGGCGAGGGCGATGCCGACGGCGATCGCGGTCGGATGGCCGCCGATCACCCCGACCGCAAGCGCGACGATGCCGGCGAGGATCACCAGCTCGGCGAGCGGTGCCGACCCCCAGGGGGCGGGCGGGCGCTCGTCCGGTTCAGATACCCGCTTCGCCGCGGGCTTCGGCTTCGTGGTCAACGGCCGCAAGCCGCCCGGATAAGGGACATCCGGATGAGATCTTGACCCGCCACCAGCCCATCAGCATCCCGATCGGGCCGAGGCGGGGACGCGAGTGCCAGTGGCCGCAGCCCGGGAGGCCGAGCTCTTCCCGGGAGATGCGGACCCACTTGAAGTCCTGCGGGGCGGCGAGCATCTGCTCGACCAGGGCCTGCATCTCCTCCTCGGCCCGGCGGCGCTCGACCAGCGCCTGCCGCGCCTCGGCGACGCGGTCGGCGAGCGCGTCGCGGACCGCCTCCAGCTCGCCGAGGTCGAGGACCCGCGGCCGGGCCCCGGGCGCCTCGATGCGATGCGGCACCTCGGTGTGGCCGAAGGCCTCGCCGAAGAGGCTCGCCAGCTCCGCCTCGAGGCGGGCGACCTGACTGCGCAGCTGCCGCCGCGCCCGGCGCTCGTCGACGGCAACCCCGAGCCCACCGCCAAACCCTCCGACTTCTTCATGTCTGAGCAGAGCAGGCATCCCCAAAAGTGTAGTCACGCCGCCTCCAGGGTCGACGCGGCCATCCACAGCGCCTCCTCGACGGCGATCTGCGGGACCCCCTGGACCTGGACCGCGGCGACCGCGATCCGCCGCGTCGCCCGCTCGACCTCGAAACGCCCGGCGGTGGCGCCGAAGAGGAGGCCGATCGGCCGGGTCTCGTCGGCGATCGTCAGCGTCCCCTTCTCCAGCTCCCCCGGGGCGCCGGCCAGCGCCTCGCCGGGAGCCGAGTCGCGGATGCAGAGGCGGCCCTCGATCGCCTCCGCGTCGAAGGCGCGCAGGGCGACGCCGGTCTCGGCGATCGCGATGTTGAGCGCGTCGGCCGGCAGCCCGTGGGTGCGGAAGCCGCCGTCTTCGAGCCGTTCCAGCGTCAGCTGCTCGATCGCCGTGCGGGTGCGGTCTGGGTCGAGCCCGATCTGGCGGTAGAAGACGCGGTAGGCCCAGGGGATCGGCCGTTCCCGCAGCCGGATCGCCTGGGCGCCGTAGGTGCGGTCGGAGAGGTCGCGGAGGCGGCGGCGGACCGGCTCGGGGCTGCGGCCGGGCTTGGCGTCGACTTCGATCCAGGCGATCCCGAGGCCGGGGAACTCGGAGGCGATGTGGGGCGCGACCCAGCCCTGCTCCGGCGCCGGCACCCAGCCCATCCGGTTGGCGGGGTCGGCGCTCACCTCAGTTCCTTTCCGCGGCGGCGGTGGCGGCGAGCAGCTGGTCGACCCGGCGGCTCAGCTGGGCGGTGGTCAGTTCGCCGATGCTGGCCCTCTCCAGCGTCCCGCCCGGGAAGACGTAGGCGAAGGTGGGACAGAGTCCGATGCCGTAGAGGCTGGCGACGGCGCCGTCGCGGTCGAAGCCGACCGGCATCGTCCAGCGCCGCTGCCGGATCAGGTCGCGGAGGGTGTCGCGGTCGTCGCGGATGTCCAGCGAGAGGAAACCCACCCGTCCACGGTAGCGCCGGGAGACCTCGTCGACCAGGTCCTGCTGCTCGACGCAGCCGCCGCTTTTGGTGAACCAGAACGAGATCACCAGCGGGCGCTCGAAGAGGTCGCAGACGCGGATCGATTCCGGCGTCTCGATCTCGCAGGCGGGGGTCCGCCGGGATCCCTCGGGACAGGGGATCGCCGCGGTTTCACAATCGTCCTGGGCGATGTTGGCATCGCCTTCGAGCTGCCCCGCCCCTTCCGGCACCGCGAACTCCGGCAGCGGCCAGCGCGGCGGCAGCTTGTCGAGCCCGAGGGTCTTGCTGCCGTTGCCCCCCTCGATCGTGTTGACGGTGGCGACGACGATGATCGCCAGGAAGATCAGCCCGACGAAGATCGAATAGCGGTCCCTCATTCCCGCTCCACCAGCAGCAGGGTCGCCGGCAGGATCAAGAGCACCCCGACCAGCGCTGCGGCGAGGTCGACGACGGTGACGAGGCCGAAGTCGCGGAGCATCTGCACGTCGCTGGCGACGAGGACGGCGAAGCCGGCGATCGCGGTGGCACCGGAGGCGACAACCGCGGCTCCGGTGCGGGAGTAGGCGCGGGAAAGCGCCTCCTCGACGTCCGCCCCACCCCCGCGCTCCTCGTGAAAGCGGCCGACCAGCAGGACCCCGAACTCCGTCGCAATCGCGATCGTCAGGGCGCCGAGGGCCGCCGACATCGGGTTCAGCGGGATGCCGGTGATCCAGAGCAACAGGGACGCCCAGCCGGTCGCCAGCACGGTTGGGACGAGCGGGACGACTGCGCGTCGCCAGGAGCGATAGATCAGGAGCAGAGCCAGCCCGACTAGGACGATGCCCGCCAGCGTCAGCCAGTACCTGCTGCTGGAGAGATCGCCGGCGGATTCGGCGGCGATCACCGAAAGACCAGCCAGCTGCACCTCCACCCCGTCCGGCGGATCCCCGATCTCGCCGCGCACCCGATCGACCAGCTTCCGCTGGTCTTCCAGCGACTGCGCCCTGATCCCGAAGGAAATCAGCGCTTGGTGCCCGACTTCACCGGTCTTCGGATCGAGCGGAGCGACCTGCCTGAGCGCGTACGGCGAAAGCGCCGACAAAGTCGCGTCGATCCGTTTCGCAGTCGGTTCTTCTTCCCCCTTGACCAAGAAGTCAGACAGCGCCGGCCCTGGGCAGACTTCGGCCTTCAGGCAACTCGGGTTTTCGCCCCCGAAACCGTTCGCTTCCAGCGCCCGCTTCTTGAACCCAGCCATCCACTCGACCACTTCTGGGTTCGTGAGATCGTCGGCTTCGATGAGAACGTCCAGCGAGCCGGACACCCCGGTCGTGTCCTGCACCTCGTTCAACCCTTCGACCGCCTTGATGCTCTGAGGCGCCAGCTCGCGGATGTCGGAGACCGTGTCGACCCGGGTCCCGGCGATCCACCCACAGACCGCCAGAGCGACGCCGATAGCCAGCACGGCCACCGGCTCCGCCCGAGCCAGGGACAAAGCCCGCTCCACGGGCGGGTGGCGCCGTAGGGAGCCCCTCCCTGAGGAAGCTTTAGCTACCGGAAGGGAGGGGGGGTCCCCTGCGGTGACAGGACCCGCCCGCCAGTGAGCCAACGTCCCTAACCCGACAGTCAGCGCGGCCACGAACGCGACCGCGACGCCGACGATGAGCACCCAGCCGAAGCCACGCACCATCGGGATCGGCGATAACTGCAACGCCAGGAAGCCGACCGCGGTTGCGACACAGGCCGCGGCAATCGTCGGCCCTCCACGACGTGCCGCCTCGACCGCCGAACCACTCTCGTCGAACCGGGCCTGGAACTGGATCGCGTAGTCGACCCCGAGGCCGATCAGGATCGGCAGCGCCGCGATCGAGGCCATCGTCAGCGACCCCCCGACCAGGGCCAGCAAGCCGAAGGTGATCGCCGCCGCCATCAGCGCAATCAGCAGCGGCAGAAGGCGCCAGCGCGACCTGAAGACGAGGAAGAGCACCAACGCCATCACCGCCACCGCGACGGCGAAGAGGACCAGCAGGGCGTCCTTCAGCGCCCGCGAGACGCCGTCGACGACGACCGGGGCGCCGGAGACGACGTAGCTGCCGTTTTCGAGCTCGAAGCACGGCGCCGGTTTGCCCCCTTCCTTGCACGCCTTCCGCGGCGTCGTTTCCGCGACCGCCGCTTCGATCAGCCCGATCGCCCGGTGGCGTTCGCCCGCGCTCAGGTCCGGCCGCAGTCGGATCACGATCTGGGCCGACTTCGCGTTCGGGAAGAGGTAGGAGAGGCGGGCCTTCGGCGTTCCCCGCGGCCGTGCCAGGTCGAAGACGACGGTGGCGACGAATTCTTCGTTGGTGATGCTGGGGATGCTGGTGATCCCGTATTTCGTCGCTACGGCCAGCAGGTATTCGCGGAAGCGGTCGGCGGGGACGTTTTCGGCCAGGCGGCGCAGCTGGTTGTCGATCTGGACGACCGACTCGTTGAGGAAGGTCGCGGGGCCGGTGAGGAACTCGACGGCGCCGGATTCGGCCAGCTCGGCGCAGGGACCGGGGATCGCCTCGGCCCCCTTCGGCACCTTCCCCGAGAGGCAGCCCTCGAGGCGCAAAAGGCGGAAGAGGTCGTCGCCGAGGAGGAGGTCGGGCAGTTCGCCCTTGACCAGGACGACGATCGGTTCTTCGCCGAAGTCCCGGTGGACGCGTTCGGTCGCTTCGACCGTCGGCGAGGAGGAGTCGGCGAGGGTGTCGACGCCGGCGTCGGTGGGCAGCTGCGTCGCCGCGACGGCGGCGGCAACCGCGAGGGCGGCGCTGACGGCGACGAGCGGCCGGGCGTGCCTCGCCGCCCACGCCGCGACGCGCCCGAACCAGGGTCCGGCGCTCAAACTCAGTCCATCGAGAGCGGCCCGCTGACGTCAGCGTTGAGGAACTGGCTGACGAACGGGTTGCTGGAGTCGAACAGCTCCTCTTTCGGGCCGGACTCGACGATCTTTCCGCTCCACAGCACCGCGATGAAGTCGGCGATGCGGCGGGCGGTGCCGAGGTCGTGGCTGATCACCAGGTAGCAGCCGCCGTTCTCGGCGTGGACCTCGCGGATCAGCTCGCAGAGGAGCGCGGTCCGCACCGGGTCGAGGCCGGAGTCGGGCTCGTCGAACATCACGATCGCCGGTTCGAGGACCAGCGCCCGGGCGAAGCCGGCGCGCTTGCGCATGCCGCCGGAGAGCTCGTTCGGCATCTTGTAGGTCGCCTCGCTGAGGCCGACCTCCTTCAGCCGCCGGTTGACGATCTCGCCGATCTCCTCCTCGCCTTTGTCGGTGTGCTGCCGCAGCGGGAAGGCGACGTTGTCGTAGATGTTCATCGAGCCGAACAGCGCCCCGTCCTGGAACAGGAGGCCGAACTTTTTGCGCACGTCGAAGAGCTCGTCGTCGGTCATGTTCGGGATCGACTCGCCGTGGACGAGGACGTCCCCCGAGTCCGGGTAGAGGAGGCCGACGATGTGCTTGATCAGCACGCTCTTGCCGGTTCCCGAGGGGCCGAGCACCATCGAGACCTGATCCTCCGGCAGCCCCAGGTTGAGGCCGTTGAGGATGCGGGCGCGGCCGAACTGCTTGACCAGGTCGATGATCTCGATCGCGTCCTCGCCGCCGTGGTCGCGCTTGCGGCCGGTATGGAATTTGTAGGGGTCGTGCTCGCGCGGGTTGACGCCGGGGATGACGAAATCGCGCCCCATCGTGGCGCCGTCCTCGCTGACGTAGGGCCCCTCGGCGGTGGCGCTTTCGGGGTGGCCGGCCGCCGCCTCGTCGGTGACGATCGCCGGCGGCGCTTCCGCGCTCGAGCCGGCCTCGTCCTGCAGCGCCTCTTCTTCGCGGCGGTCCTCCTCCTCGGAGAAGCGGTTCTCTTCCTCGATCGACACCTCAGCCTCCTATTGGCGCGCGTGGGTTGGCACCCCAGAAGACCAGGGTCCCGAGCATCCCGATGATGTGGACTAAGACGATGTTGAGGACCATCGACTTCGCGGTCGCGGTCCCCACCCCGACCGGGCCACCGCCGGCGGTGTACCCGTAGTAACAGCCGACCAGCACGATCGCGGTCGCCATCACCATCCCCTTGATCAGGCTGAAGAACAGGTCAGGGGGGTTCTGGAACATCCAGAAGATCAGGAAGTAGCCGCCGGAGGAGACGTCGCCGATCTGCTGGACGACGGCGAGGTAGCTGGCCAGGTACATGATCCCGATCCCGACCAGGTACATGAACGGGAAGGAGATCCAGGCGGCGAGCAGGCGGGTGGCGCAGAGGAAGGTGACCGGGGGAACGCCCATCACCTCGAGCGCGTCGATCTCGTCGGAGATCCGCATCGCCCCGAGCTCGGCGACGATCCCGGTCCCGACCTTGGCCGCGAGCATGTAGCCGAAGGCGTAGGGCATGATCTCGCGCAGGTCGCACCAGGCGGAGAAGACGCCGGCGTAGGCGGGGGCGCCCTGGGCGCGCAGCAGGTAGGCCCCCTCGATCCCGCACTGGAGGCCGAGCGTGAAGACCAGGCCCCAGATGATCAGCGCCGAGCCGAGGATCAGGATGCCGGCCTGGCGCAGGCTCTCGCCGAAGAAGCGCAGGACCCGGCCCGAGTAGACGAGGCCGGCGACGCGGGCGCCGAAGCGGGCGATCTCCCCCGCCGAGTCGAGCCAGCCGCGCGGAACTTCGAGCCAGGCGTTCATCGGATCGTCTGCAGCTCCGGGTTGGTCGCCAGCAGGGTCTGGGTGAAGACGTAGTTGAAGGCGAAGACGCCCATGAAGGAGATGACGACGGCCTCGTTGACGGCGCGGCCGACGCCGGCGGCGCCACCGGAGGCGGTCATCCCTTTGTAGGAGCAGACGACGGCGATCAGGGCGCCGAAGAGGGTGCACTTGAGGACCGAGCCCCAGAGGTCGGTGATCGAGGCGTTGGAGAAAAGGGTCGCGAAGAAGCCGCCGAGCGGCTGGTTGTAGAGCATCTCGGTGAGGATGCCGCCGCTGATCCCGAAGACCAGCGCGTAGATGTCGAGCAGGCCGGTGATCAGCATCAGCGCCAGGAAGCGCGGCACGACCAGGTTCTTGATCGGGTCGACGCCGAGGACCTGGAGGGCGTCGAGCTCCTCGCGGATCTTGCGGGCGCCGAGGTCGGCGGTGATCGCGGTGCCGGCGACGCCGGCGACGACGACAGCGGTCACGAAGGGCGCGAACTCGCGGATCGAGGCGAGGACGAAGAATCCGCCGAGGCGGTCGAGGGCGCCGAAGAGCGAGAGGAAGTTGGCTGCCTGCAGGCCGGGCGCGCCGAAGCCGAAGGCGACGGTCGAGACCAGGAGCGGGAACCAGCAGAGCTGCAGGGCGAAGAGGAACTGGCCGATGAACTCCTCGCCGTAGGGGTAGGGCGGCTTGACCGCAGAGACGATCGTTCGCGCGGTGAGGATCATCATCTCCCCCACCTGTTCGAACAGGGACTTGGCGGGCAGAACTGCCCTGTTGACCGCGGATCCGACCATCTGCTCCTCCATCCGAGCCGGTGCCGCAGGCACGCGACACCCCACCCGGTGGCAGGAGTCTAGGGGATGGGAAACCCTCAACCGTTAGTGGCGTGTTGAGATCCGGCTAACCCCCCGGCGGCGCCGGAAATGCCTGCGAAAGCGGCCAAACCCCGTGCTATGTTCGGGCCGCTTTGCGGGGGACCGGAAGACATTCCCGGCAGACCCGCCTCCAAGCCATCGCCGCCGGGTTCGCGGCGCTGGCGGCGGCGGTGTCTCTGGCTGCCTGCGGCGGCGGCGAATCTTCGGCCGCTTCCAACGAACCGAGCGGGAAGTTCAAGGTCAAGGTGACCGAAGCGGCGTTCCCGGCCGTCCAGCGGCTCGGCCAGACCTCGCAGCTGCGGCTCGCCGTCCGCAACGCCGGCGACCGCACCGTTCCCGGCCTCACCGTCAGCTTCACGATCAAGGGGCAGCAGGGCGAAGACTCGGCGCTGCCGTTCGGGGTCAGCGACCCCGGGCCGGAAATCGCCCAGCCCGACCGGCCGGTCTGGGTGCTGGCTGCCACCTATCCCCGCCTCGACGGGTCGAGCGAACCGGGCGGCACCTCGACTTCGAGCCCGAAGACCTTCGCGCTAGGGCCACTGAAGCCCGGCAAGACGGTGACCGCGATCTGGAAGCTGAGCGCGGTCAAACAGGGGAAGTACACCCTCCTCTACGACGTCGGCGCCGGCATCAACGGCAAGGCGAAGGCGGAGACCGACGGCGGCGTCTCCCCCGGCGGCTCCTTTTCGACCGAGGTGACCGAACGGCTGCCGGAAACCGAAGTCACCGACAGCGGCGAAATCGTTGAAGTCAAGAAGGGCAAGTAGGGCCTCCACAGCCGCGGTTGCCGTGGCGGTGCTGCTGGCGCTCGCCCTCCCGGCCTGCGGGTCGGCGAACGACCAGGGCGGATCCGGCGCGACGTCAGCGCGGGCAAAGAGCGGTGGCGTCGGCCTGAAGAAGATCGGCTCCTTCGAGAGCCCGGTCTACGTCACCGGCGCGCCCGGCTTCCCGAAGCTCCTCTTCGTGGTCGAGCAACCGGGGCGGATCGTCGTCTTGCAGGGGGGCCACCGCGCCGGCACCTTCCTCGACATCCGCAACCTCGTCGACTACGGCGGCGAGCGCGGCCTGCTTTCGGTTGCCTTCCCTCCCGACTACGGGCGCAGCAAGCGCTTCTACGTCTATTACACGGACGCCGCCGGCTCGATCCAGGTCGACGAGTTCCGCCGCCGCAGCGCCACCCGAGCCGCGGCCGGCTCACGGCGACCGGTGATCACCATCCCCCACCCCGTCAATTCCAACCACAACGGCGGCCAGTTGCAGTTCCTCGGCAACCTCCTCTACTTCGCGACGGGCGACGGCGGCTCCGCCGGCGACCCGCCCAACAACGCCCAGAACAAGGACGTGCTGCTGGGCAAGCTGCTGCGGATCGACCCCCGCGCCTCCGGCGGCAAGCCCTACTCGGTCCCGGCCAGCAATCCCCTTGTCGGCAAGCCGGGTCGCGACGAGATCTACAGCTACGGCCTCCGCAACCCCTTCCGCTTCTCCTTCGACACCAGCCACGGGCAGCCGCGGATCGCGATCGGCGACGTCGGCCAGAACGAGTTCGAGGAGCTCGACTACACGACCGCCGGCCGCGCCGCCGGCGCCAACTTCGGCTGGGACGCCTTCGAGGGCCTCTCCAAGTACACCGACGAAAACAGCGGCACGCCGGACCCCGGCGGCACCGTCAAGCCGATCTTCGCCTACCCCCACAGCCGCGGCGGCAGCTGCTCGATCATCGGCGGCTACGTCGTCCGCGACCCGCGCCTGCGCGGCCTCCGCGGCCGCTACGTCTACGCCGACCTCTGCGAGGGCCAGCTGCGCTCGCTAGTCCCGCATCTGAAGCGGGCAAGCGACGACCACAAGCTCGGCCTGCAGGTGAACAGCCCCAGCTCCTTCGGAGAAGACCAGCGCCACCATCTCTACGTGGTCTCGCTCGAAGGGCCGGTCTACCGCCTCGTCCCGCGCTGAAGTCCCAAAGGTTTCACTTTCTCGCGCGCCACCTGTAGTAATTTATTGTCTACACTTGCTTTCATGCCGGTGGTGGCCCCGAGAGAGAACTGGACCGACGAGCGCCTCGACGATCTCAAGGAGCACATGGACGAGGGCTTCCGCGAAGTGCGCGGGGAGATCCGCGAAGTGCGCGGGGAGATCAGCCAAGTCCGCGGAGAGGTTGTCGAACTGCGTTCCGAAGTAGGTCAGGTACGCGAAGGCCTGGGAGAAGTCAAATCCGAAATCAAAGGCATCAACCGAACGATGCAGATCGGGTTCGGCCTCATCGGCGGCGTCATGACCGGAATGCTCGGCTTGCTCGGGGTGATCGTCACCAAGCTCTGATTCGCCGCTACAGTTGGCTGACCAGCCAAACGGGCGAAGGGAGCTGTGGTGGAGAGCGGAACGGCGGCGCGTAGTGCCGAGACGAATGAGACGAATGGGGCGTCGGCTGCGGCTGACGTGATCGAGGTCCACAACCCGGCGACGGGTGGGCTGATCAAGAGCATCCCGGTCGATTCGCCCGAGGCCGTGGCCGCGACCGTCGCCCGGGTCCGCGGCAACCAGCCCGAGTGGGAGGCGATGGGGATCGAGGGCCGCTACCACTGGCTCGGCAAGCTGCGCGACTGGCTGCTCGACAACGAAGAGCGGGTCCTCGACACGATGCAGGCGGAGACCGGCAAGGTGCGCGCCGACGCCGGCAACGAGCCGGGGTACCTGGCCGACCTGATCAACTTCTACGGCAGCCGCGCCGCCAGCTTCATCGGCGAGGAGAGCGTCCGCCCCCACACTCCCCTGCTGGCGGCGAAGAAGCTGCGGATCCAGTACCGGCCACATCCCGTCGTCGGCATCATCAGCCCCTGGAACTTCCCGCTGATCCTCTCGCTCGGTGACGCGATCCCGGCTCTGCAGGCAGGTTGCGCGGTCATCGTCAAGCCATCGGAGTTCACCCCCCTCGGCGTCGCCGAGGTGATCGAGGCCTGGAAGAACGAGATCGGCGGCCCCGACGTCTTCGACTGCGTCCAGGGCGTCGGCGAGACCGGCAGCGCCCTGGTCGACGCCGTCGACTTCATCCAGTTCACCGGCTCCGACCGCACCGGCCGCAAGGTGATGGCGCGGGCGGCGGAGACGCTGACGCCGGTCAGCCTCGAGCTCGGCGGCAAGGACCCGATGATCGTCCTTGCCGACGCCGACCTCGACCGCGCCGCCAACGCCGCGGCCTGGGGCGGGATGATGAACTCCGGCCAGATCTGCATGTCGGTCGAGCGGATCTACGTCGAGGAGCCGGTATACGACCAGTTCCTGGGCAAGCTGACCGCCGAGGTCGGGCGCCTGCGCCAGGGTCCCGACGACGCGCGCAACCCGAAGGACGTCGGGGCGATGACCTCGCCCAACCAGACGGCGATCGTCGCGGACCACGTCGGTGACGCCCTCGCCTCCGGCGCGCGGGCGCTGACCGGCGGCAAGCGGGTCGAGGGGCCCGGCGACTACTTCGAGCCGACCGTCCTCGTCGACGTCGACCACTCGATGAAGGTGATGCGCGACGAGACCTTCGGCCCCGTAGTCGGGGTGATGAAGGTGCGCGACGCCGAGGAGGCGATCAGGCTCGCCAACGACAGCCCCTACGGCCTCTCCGGCTCGGTCTTCGGCGAGCGCGATCACGCCGAGCAGGTCGCGCGCCGGGTCGAGTGCGGCGCGATCAACGTCAACGACGTCCTCGTCAACTACTTCGCGATGGACGTGCCGATGGGCGGCTGGAAGCAGTCCGGGATCGGCACCCGTCACGGCGAAGGCGGGATCAAGAAGTACTGCCGTTCGGAGTCCCTGGTGATCACCCGCTTCGGCGGCAAGCGCGAGCCCACCTGGTACCCCTACACCAAGACCCGCCGCCGCCTCCTCGCCCCGATCTCCCGCTTCTTCGGCGCCCGCGATTGGCGAAGAAAACTGGGCTTGAAGCGCTAGTCGCAGTCTTTAGTCAGCGCCCCGGTACCTTTGTAAGTTCATGCCGGAGCGTGACTACATAGCCGCCACTCGTGAGCGTGTCGTCGTCTTCGACGGCGGCATGGGCGCGACGCTGGAGATGTTCGACCTCACCCAGGAGGACTACGGCGGGCTCGAGGGCAAGTGCCACGAGGCTCTGGTTCTCAACCGGCCCGACGTGATCGAGGGCGTCCACCGCTCGATGCTGGAGGCCGGGGCCGAGGTGGTCGAGACCGACAGCTTCCAGGGCTCGCGCCTGAAGCTCGAAGAGTGGGGCCTCGGCGAGCACACGCTGGAGATCAACACCAAGGCTGCGGAAATCGCCCGCAAGGCGGCCGGCGAGGAGCGCTTCGTCGCCGGCTCGATCGGACCGACCGGCTTCCTCCCGGCCTCCACCGACCCCACCCTCGGCGACATCTCCTTCGGCCGCCTGGTAGAGGTCTTCGCCGAGCAGGCCCGTGGCCTGGTCGAAGGCGGCGCCGACCTGATCATGATCGAGACCGCGCAGGACATCCTCGAGGTCAAGGCGGCGATCTTCGGCGCCCGCGAGGCCTTCGCCGAGACCGGTCAGGCACTGCCGATCCAGTGCAGCGTCTCGCTGCTGCCGAACGGCGGCAAGATGCTGCTCGGCACCGACATCCGCTCGGTGCTGACGACGCTGGCCGCGCTCGACGTCGACGTGATCGGCCTCAACTGCTCGACCGGCCCGGAGGACATGCGCGACGCGATCCGCTTCCTCGGCGAGAACGCCCCCCTGCCGGTGCACTGCATCCCCAACGCGGGGCTGCCGCTGCAGGGCCCCGACGGCGAGACGATCTTCCCCGAAAAGCCCGAGCCGCTGGCGGCGACGCTGGGCGAGTTCGTCGAGCGCTACGGAGTCGGCATCGTCGGCGGCTGCTGCGGGACGACCCCCGAGCACATCGCCGCGATCCGCGAGCGGGTGGACGGCCGTACGCCCGGCGAGCGCCCCGCGTCCGGCCCGATCGAGGTCTCCTCGATGATGACTTCGACGCCTCTGGTGCAGGAGCCGCGGCCGACCCTGGTCGGCGAGCGGGTCAACTCGCAGGGCTCGAAAAAGGCGAAGGAACTGCTGCTCGCTGACGACTACGACGGCCTCGTCCAGGTCGCCGAAGACCAGGTCGAAGGCGGCGCCCATCTGCTCGACACCTGCGTCGCCCTGACCGAGCGCCAGGACGAGGACGAGCAGATGAGCGCGGTGGTGAAGCGGATCTCCCTCACCCAGCCGGCGCCGATCCAGGTCGACTCGACCGAGCCCGAGGTGATCAAGGCCGCGCTGGAGACGATTCCCGGCCGGGCGATCGTCAACTCGATCAACCTCGAGGCCGGCCGCGAGAAGGCCGACACGGTGATCCCGCTGGCCAAGGCCCACGGCGCCGCCCTGATCGCGCTGACGATCGACGAGGTCGGGATGGCGAAGACGGCCGAGCGCAAGGTCGAGATCGCCGAACGGCTGCGCGACATCGCCTGCGGCGAGCACGGGCTCGACCCCGAAGCGCTGATCTTCGACCTGCTCACCTTCACCCTGACCACCGGCGACGAGGAGTGGCGGCCCTCGGCGGTCGAGACGATCGAGGGGATCCGCCGGGTCAAGGCGGAGATCCCGGGCGTCAAGACCTCGCTCGGCGTCTCCAACGTCTCCTTCGGCGTCTCCCCCCGGCCCCGCGCCGTCCTCAACTCGGTCTTCCTCCACCACTGCGTCGAGGCCGGGCTCGACCTGGCGATGGTCAACCCCAACCACATCACCCCCTACGGCGAGATCCCCGAGGACGAGCGCGAGCTGACCGACGACCTCGTCTTCAACCGCCGCGAGGACGCGCTGGAGCGGTTCATCGCCCACTTCGAGTCGAAAGGGGAAGAGAGCGAAGCCGAGGCCGCCGACCCGACCGCCGGGATGGAGCCCGAGGAGGCGCTCCACTGGCACATCCTTCGCCGTAAGAAGGACGGGGTCGAGGACCAGATCGAGCGCTCGGTCGAGAAGATCGGCGCCGTCCCGACCCTGAACGAGGTGCTGCTGCCGGCAATGAAGGAGGTCGGCGACAAATTCGGCGCCGGCGAACTGATCCTCCCCTTCGTCCTGCAGTCGGCGGAAGTGATGAAGCGCGCGGTCGCGCAGCTGGAGAACCACCTCGACCGGATCGAGGGCCACACCAAGGGCAAGGTCGTGATCGCGACCGTCTTCGGCGACGTCCACGACATCGGCAAGTCGCTCGTCAACACGATCCTCACCAACAACGGCTATACGGTGATCGACCTCGGCAAGCAGGTCCCGGTCGACGCGATCATCGAGGCGGCGGTCGAGAACGAGGCCGACGCGATCGGCCTCTCGGCGCTGCTGGTCTCGACCTCGAAGCAGATGCCGACCTGCATCGCCGAGCTGCACCAGCGCGGGCTCGACTTCCCGGTGCTGATCGGCGGCGCCGCGATCAACCGCGACTTCGGCCGCCGCACCCTCTACCCGAAGGGCAAGGAGTCCGACGAGGTCTACGAGCCCGGCGTCTTCTACTGCAAGGACGCCTTCCAGGGGCTCGACACGATGGACGCCCTGGTCGACGAAGGCGCCCGCAGTGCCCTGGTCGAGCGGATCAAGGCCGAGGCCAAGCAGCTGCGCGAGAAGCCGGTCGAGGTCGACGACGCGCCCCCGACGACCGATGCCAGCGCCCGCTCGCAGGCCCGCACCGACGTGCCGATCCCGGCGCCGCCCTTCTGGGGGGCTCGCGAGCTCGACGTCGATCTCGAAGAGGTCTTCCCGTACCTCGACCGCCACGTCCTCTTCAAGCTCCACTGGGGCGGCCGCGGGGTAAAGGGCGAGGCCTGGCGCGAGCTGGTCGAGGGGACCGCTGAGGAGGAGGGCTTCGCGCCCCGCCTGGAGCGGATGTGGCGCGAGCAGGACTACCTGCACCCGCGGGCGCGGCTCGGCTACTTCCCCTGCAACTCGGACGGCAACGAGCTCGTCGTCTTCGATCCCGAGGACCCCGATCGCGAGCTCGAGCGCCTCGTCTTCCCGCGCCAGCCGCGCCACGATCGCATCTGCCTCGCCGACTTCTACCGCCCGCTCTCCTCCGGCGAACGCGACGTCGTCGCCCTGCAGGGAGTGACCGTCGGGCCCGAGGTGACCGAGCTGATCGAAAAGCTCGAGCGCGAAGGCGAGTTCGCCGAGCAGCTCTTCGTCCACGGTCTCGGCGTCCAGTCGGCCGAGGGCCTGGCGGAGTGGCTCCACGCCGACGTCCGCCGCCAGCTCGGGATCGAGCCCGACCAGGGCCGCCGTTATTCCTGGGGCTACCCGGCCTGCCCGGATCAGTCAGAGCACGAGAAGGTCTGGCGCCTGCTCGACCTGGGGGCGATCGGGATGACCCTCTCCGACGGCTACGCGGTGATGCCCGAGCAGTCGACGGTCGCGATCGTCGCCCACCATCCGCAGGCGGTCTACTTCGGGATGAAGTCCGGCTTCATCCCCGAGCGCAAGGCGCCCGACGAGCTGATCGCCGGCACCGCCCGCGGCGGCGAGCTGCCGCCGGAGTCCGATCCGGACCCCGGCGAGGAAGGCGAGGGCTCAGAGCCGGCCCCCGCCCCCGAGCTCAGCCGCTGAACCTGTCCGGCACCTGGGCCGGATGCAGCGCCGGCCGCTGCCAGTTGCGGCCTTCGTAGGCCTCTTCGAAGCCGGCCTTGCGGAGGTTGCGCGTGACCGCCGACCAGGAGCCGAGATCGCATTCGCCGACCTCGACGAAAACGGTGTGGCAGCCGGCGCGGTGGGCGTCGAGCAGCCGCTGGTGAAGCAGCGCCGCGTTGCAGCCGTGGCCACGGGCCTCGGCCAGGGTCGAACCCGCTCCCAGTTGAGCCACCCCGTCGGCGATCAGCATCGAGCCGGTCGCGACGGGAACCTCATCCGGTCCCAGGGCGGCGGTGTAGCAGTGCCACCCGTTCTGCTGCGGCAGCGAGAAGAACAGCGTCCCCGCCACCAGCGGTATCTCGAGGGCTTCAGCCGCGATCGTGCTCAGGCCTTCGCCTTCGGCTTCGTCCAGCCCAAGCCTGTAGATGACGATGTCGGGATCGAAGTCGAAGTCGGGCGGTGAGCCGTCGCGGACCAGTTTCACCCAGCCCCCGCCGCGCTCGTACCCGCGCCCGCCGAGCCATTCCTCCGCTTCGGCTGCCCCGGGGCGGCCGGCCGCCACCGGAATCCGGTAGTCGACTTCGCGAGCTCGCATCCATTCGACCGCGGCGGCGAGATGGCCGCCCTCGATCGCCCCAGGCTCTGCCGCCCCCTGGATCTGCTGCAGCAGATGCACCTCCGGCAGGTCGCCGAACGCGGTCGCCTGCACTGGCCCGAATCTCTGCACTTCCACCCCTGATTCGGAGATTGCTTCCGGAACTACCGAATCCCACATGTCGCGCCGGAAGCGCTGCGCGACTCTCTCCAAAACTTCCGAGTCGTATCTCACGGCTCCCTTTCCCCCAGTTCGCGTGAGTGATTGGCCGATTGCTCGACTCTATGCACAATAGTGCAGACCCGTCAAGGAACCTTGTCGATCCGGCTAAGAAGAAGCCTCGAGGAAGGCGGGGCGGCTGCCTGCTGGATGGAGCCGGCGCCTGCCCCGCGCTTCCCCGGGGGAAACAGGGAGTGCCGGCCTGGGAATGATGGCGGCACGCCTCCACCGCCCATCTTATAGAAATACAGCAAGTTTTCTTTATCGCTAAAGGAAAGCTTAAAACACGCTCATGGCTGCGGCTGGCCGGCCCGCGCCTGCGGCTTCGACTCCAGCCTCACCGGCGCCGTCTGCAGGGCCTGGATCCGCAGGTCGCTCCAGGTGAGCCCCTCGCGGACCAGCGCCGGGAGGCCCAGGGCGACGGCGGTGGCGATCTCGACCGCTTGCAGGATGACGCCATAGGCAAGGGCGTCCGGGGTGCTGACGCCGAAGCCGGTGTGCAGGACGCTGATCACGGCGAGCTGGAAAACACCGATGTTCGACGGGGTTGCCGGGACGACGGCGGTGACGTTGACGGCGAAGAGGACGGCCGCGGCAGCGCCGATACCCGCCTTGTCGTCGAGTCCAAGCGCGTAGAGCAGGGCCCAGCAGGCGGCCAGCTGGATCGCCCAGGCGCCGAGTTGAGCCGCCGCCGCCATCGAACCGTGCCGCGGGTCCCTGAAGACGGCGAGACCTGCCCGCACCTGGATCAGGGCTTTGTGGACCGAGGCCCCCGCCCGCGCCAGGCGGCCATTGCCGTTGCGCCGCATCAGCAGCGGCGCGAGCAGGACGACGATCAGGACGAGCAGCGGCGCCAGGCTGAAGACGAAGATCTTCTTCGTCCCAGAGTGGAAGAGCGGCGTGGTCGAGACGATGATCACCCCGAGCAGGACCAGCGCGACCAGGTTCAGCATCGTCTGCGAGACGAGCGTCCCTAGAAGCACCGGGAAGGTTTCCCGCATCCGGCCGCTGCGGCGGGCGAGGGCGAGGGCACGGGCAGGCTCGCCGAGGCGCGCCGGCAGCGTCGCCGACATCAGCACGCCGATCATCGTCGCCGAGGTGACGTCGCGGCGGCGGATCGGGCGGTTGGGCAGGGCGGCGCGGGCGATCCAGTACCAGGAGGCGGCCCGGAAGAAGAGGGAGGTCGCCATCAGCGCGCAGGCGACGAGGACCCAGGTCAGGTTCGAGCGGACGATGCTGTCGACGACGTTGTGGACGCCGATCTTCTTGGCGGCGAGCAGGGTCAGGCCGACCCCCATGACGCCGGCGACGGCGAGGCCGATCCGCCTCGCGACGACGCGGCCCTTCTTCCCTGCCTGGGCGGGCGCCGGATCGAGCGAGGGGAGGCGCTGGGCGGGCCGTCTCGGGCCACCGTCGGCAGGCCGCAACCCCGTCCAGTGGGCCATCCGCTCGCCTGCGGTCACCGGCTTCGGGGCCTCGACCGCCCGCTCGTATACGGCGGTCACCTGGTCGGCGACGCGTGGCCAGGCATAGCGCTCGGCGCTGCGGCGGGCCGCTTCGCCCATCGCCTGCAGGCGCTCCGGCTCGAAGTGGACGCGCTGCAGCTCCTCGGCCAAGCGCTGCGGGTCGCCGGGTGGGACGAGGAGGCCGTCGACGCCGTCGCTGACGACGTCGCTGTAGCCGGCGATCGCCGAGGCGATCACCGGCGTCCCCGCGGCGAAGGCCTCGGTCAGGACCATGCCGAAGCTCTCGCCGGAGAGGGACGGGGCGCAGAGGAGGTCGGCGTCGTGCAGCTCCGTCCAGAGGTCCTCGCGGGAGACGCGGCCGCGGATGTCGATCGAGCGGAGAAGCTCCGGGTCGGCGACGAAGCGGAGGACGTCCTCGCGCTCGGCCCCGATCACCGTCAGGCGGCAGGGGACGTGCTCGACCAGGGCGTTGAAGGCGGTGAGCAGGATCGGCAGCCCCTTGCGCTCCTCGGGGCGGCCGACGAAAAGGATTCGCAGGTCGCCGTCGGCCGGCTTCGGCCCCTGCGGCGCCGCGTCGACGTCGACGCCGTTGGGGATGATCGTGTACTCGCCACCGAACCAGCGGCGGCCGGTCCAGGCGGCCGCCTCGGAGACGGCGATCCGGGCCGAGAGGCGGTTGAAGACGCGGCGGGCGCCGAGCCCGTTGGCGATGTAGTTCGGCAGCGCCTTGGTCGCGTAGGCGTGGAAGGTGCCGACGACCGGGTCGCGGGCGCCCAGGGTCGCGTTCCAGCCGACCAGCGGGACCAGCGGCTCGTGGACGTGGATGACGTCGAATTCGCCGCTGCGGACGAGGCGGCGCGGCGCGACGACGCCGCCCGCGGGAAAGGGCGCGAGGTTCGAGACCGAGCCGTTGGCGCCGAAGCCCATCGTCCGCCCCAGCGGCATCAGGTACTCCGGCATCTCCTTACTTTCTGCCGAGGCCCGGTGCAGGGCACGGCTGAGCCGACCCGGAGGGTCGACGGGAGCGAGGACGCGGACATCGTGGCCTCGCCGCAGGAACTCCTCGGCGAGCGCCTCAACGTGCCGGTTCACGCCTCCCTGGTAAGACCAGGAATATGGCGAGACGAGACCTATGCGCACGGACGATCAAGGTTAGATCATCGCCCGGCAGGCTCCTGGACGCCGGAGCGCCGCTTCGGGCTTCAGAGCTGGGTCCCGATCAGGCCGAGCATGCCGACGATGAGCGTGCCGATCAGGCCTCCGCCGATCTGCATCATCGTCCGCTTCAGGCTCGCGATCTCGCCGCGGACGTGGCGGAATTCCGCGGTCATGTCGCCACGCAGGCTGTGAACCTCCGCGCGCACTCCCTCGACCCGTTCGTCCAACCCACCGACCCGACCGTTGAGGTCGTCCAGGCGAGAATCGGTCCAGGTGGAACGCATCCGTCTCATGCCTCCAAGCTACGGGATCAAGTCATACGTGTGGCGCACGTAATTGTAACTTTTCGTCTGCGGTTTTGCTTTCTGCCGAATTTGCGGGACTCTCGGCCCAGGCGAAGCCGGTGAAGACCAGCAGATAAGCCGTGCCGATCTCGAGCAGGAGGGCGCCTGAGTCGTTGGCCAAGGTGCCGGCGACGGTCGCCGCCAGCGCCCCGAGAAGGCCGGCCCGCATCGCCGGCACGCCGGCCACCCAGGCGCGCAGGCGGTCGCGGCGCAGGTAGGCGAAGACGGCGAAGAGGGCGACGATCGGCAGGAAGGCGAGCAGCACCGGCCGCGCGAAGCTGTGGGCCGAGAGCTGGAGTCGTCGCTGGGCGACGTCGGCGAGGTCGCCCAGCCCGCCGGCGTCGAGCACCGATCGGGTCAGGTGGGCGTTGGCGCCGCTGACGAGGTCGACGAGGGCAAGCAGCGCCAGGACGGCGATGGGTGCTGCCACCAGGGCTAGGACGAGCGGCCTCCTCCCTCGGCCGGCGATCACCGCGACCGCCACCCCCGCCCCGACCGGGAAGACGATCGCCGCGCCGACGTCGGCCCCGAAGCGGCCGGCGGCGAAGACGAGGGCCGCCAGCAGGCCGATGGCGACGAAGACGAGGACGCAGGTTCGCCTCGGCGCCCGGGGCGCGAAACCCGCCAGGCCAGCACCCGCTCCCGCCGTCGCCAGCACCGCCAGCAGCGCCTCGAGCTCGTTGCCGATCCCGTAGAAGCGGACGCCGAGCCCCGGGTTGGGACCCAGCAGGGAGAGCGACGTCAGGGGCGAGCCGGCGATGACGTCGATCGCGTAGGCGAGGACGGTGAGGGCCGAGGCGAGGGCGAGGGCGCGGTACCCACGCCAGAGCAGAAGCGTCGCCATCCCCAGCAGCGGCGCCAGCAGGAAGACGAGAAGCCGTTCGGCGGTCTCCCCAGGTTCCAGCGCCGCCCCCAGCAGCAGAACGAGTGGCAGGTAGACGATCGCCAGGCCGGCCAGCCGTACCCCGGGGCGCGCCAGGCGTCCGCGGCTGAGGAGGACGACGAGGAGCAGCGCCGCCAGCCAAATGGCGACGTTGAGGCCGATGACCGGGCCGCGGCGGGAGGAGATCACCGCCATCCGCGCCCCGAGCGATTCGATCGCGCCGACGTCGACGTCGCCCTCGGCTCGGATCGGCTGCCCGGACATCTCTGGCGGAATCGGGATCCCGAAATGTCCGAGGATCGTGGGTGCTAGGTCGGTCGAGAGGACGTAGCCGTCCATCCGGGTGCTGTCGGAGGTGAGGTTGCCATCGAATCCGGGCCCGGCGATTCCGATCGGCACGGGATCGTCAGAGCGCCCCGTCGGGCGGGCGATCGCGATCAGCAGCTCCTTCCCTTCAGGCGATGCCTTGGTCAACCGGGCCGGACCGATCTCGAAGCTCCCGGCCGGCGCACCTTCCTTGCGCAGAGTCGCCTCGAGGAGACCCGGGACGATGTCGGCCGGCGCAGAATCGGCCCGCTGTACCACGGCTCGCCACCAGCTTCGGCGATCCCCCGTCCGCGGCGGCAGGTCTTCGCCGTAGAGGGAGTCGAAAACACGGTTGCCCTGACCGATGTCGAGGTAGGTCTGCTCCGGAGGGACGGTCCCGAGGCCGGCGCTCATCACGCCCGGGGAGAAGCCTGCCTCGGCCAGTTCCTCGACCGTCGTTCCCGAGGGCAGCAGCATCACCTGGACCGCAGGCATCTCCCGGGCGCTCGCCGCCGGCGCCATAACCAACAGCAGGGCGAGCGCTATCGTGGCCCCGATGGCCGATCGCACGTTCGCCAAGTTCACGTTTTTCAAGATCGATCCAGCCTGGCGTCGTCGGGACCCGGAGCTCCGCGCCGCCGACAAGCAGGAGTTCCTCGCCGCCTGCGATGACTTCGCCGTCGACCGCTCACTGCGCGCCTACTCAACCATAGGCACGCGTGGCGACGTCGACCTGGTGCTGCTGAGCCAGAGCCCCAACCTCGACGACATCCACACCTTCCACGTCGTCCTGGGCCAGAGCGGGCTGGCGAAATGGACGGAGACGCCGCACTCCTTCCTCTCGATGACCAAACGCTCGCCCTACTCCGAGGAGGACGCGCGGCCGGAGATCTGCACCTCCGAGCGCAAGTACCTCTTCCTCTACCCGATGGTCAAGCAGCGCCGCTGGTACGGGCTGCCGCCGGAGGAGCGCGGCCGGATCATGAAAAGCCACATCGAGGTCGGCCGCCGCTACCCGGAGATCACGATCAACACCAGCTACTCGTTCGGCCTCGACGACCAGGAGTTCGTCGTCGCCTTCGAGGGCGACGACCCGGGCATGTTCCTCGACCTCGTCAACGAGCTGCGGCCGACCGAGTCGAGCGAGTACACCGAGCGCGAGACGCCGATCTTCACCTGCGTCGCGACCTCGGTCCGCAAGGCGCTCGACGCGCTCGACGGCACCCCGAGCGCCGTCGCCACCGGCGCCTCGGCGCTCGGCTGAAGCGCCGACTTCCGTATCCTGCTCCGTCCCATGAGCAAGATCGGAACCGAAGACAACCCCCTCCGCGTCGCCATCGTCGGCGCCGGCCCCAGCGGCTTCTACGCCGCCGAGCACATCCTCAAGGACGGCGATCTGCACGCCCAGGTCGACCTCTTCGACCGCCTGCCGAGCCCGTTCGGGCTGGTCCGCGGCGGTGTCGCCCCCGACCACCCGAAGATCAAGTCGGTCATCCGGGTCTACGAAAAAACCGCCGCCCGCGACGGCTTCCGCTTCTTCGGCAACGTCAAGATCGGCCACGACATCGAGGTCGAAGAGCTGGAAAGGCTCTACCACGCGATCGTCTTCACGGTCGGCTGCGAGACCGACCGCCAGCTCGGGATTCCCGGCGAGGACCTGCCCGGCAGCCATGCCGCCACCGCCTTCGTCGGTTGGTACAACTCGCATCCCGACTACGCCGACCACGAGTTCGACCTCTCCAGCGAGCGCGCCGTGGTGATCGGCAACGGCAACGTGGCGATGGACGTCGCCCGGATGCTCGCCCTCACCGACCACGAGCTGCGCCAGACCGACACCGCCGACCACGCGATCGAGGCGCTCGACGCCAAGCAGATCCGCGAGATCGTCGTCCTCGGCCGCCGCGGCCCGGTCCAGGCCGCCTTCACCAACCCGGAGATCAAAGAGCTCGGGGAGATGGAGGACGCCGACGTCGTCGTCGACCCGGCCGAGGTCGAGCTCGACCCGGCCAGCAAGGCGTTCGTCGAGTCCGACGAGGCCGACAAGACGACCAGGGTCAACTACGAGACCCTGAAGGAGTTCTCCGAACGCCAGCCGGGGGGCAAGAAGCAGCGGATCGTCCTCCGCTTCCTTGCCTCGCCGGTCGAGATCAAGGGCGACGGAAAGGTCGAATCGATCGTCGTCGGCCGCAACGAGCTGGTCGAAGAAGGCGGGACGCTGCGCGCCAAGGACACCGGCGAGCGCGAAGAGCTCGAGTGCGGACTCGTCCTCCGCTCGGTCGGCTACACCGGCATCCCGATCGAGGGCGTCCCCTTCGACGAGAGCCGCGGCCTGATCCTCAACGAGGGCGGCCGCATCCTCGACTCCCACGACGCCGGCCACAAGACCGGCCACTACACCGCCGGCTGGATCAAGCGCGGTCCCTCGGGCGTGATCGGGACGAACAAGAAAGACGCGCTGGAGACGGTCCAGCACCTCCTCGCCGATGTCGAGGCGGAGCAGCTGCTGAGCCCGGAGAACCCGGACCCGGCGGCGGTCGAGGACCTGCTGCGGGAGAAGGGCGTCCGCTATGTCAGCTTCGAGGACTGGCAGGCGATCGACCAGGCCGAGGTCGGCCGCGGCGAGCCGCACGGCCGTCCCCGGGTCAAGTTCGTCCGGGTCGAGGAGATGCTCGAGACCGTCGGCGAGCGCCTCGCCGGCTAGCCGTGGCCGCCGACCTCGCCGAGCTGACGCAGATGATCGAGGCGGCCCTGCCGGGCGCCGAGGTCGAGGTGATCGACGAAACCGGCACCGGCGACCACCTGCGGGCGACGGTCAGCGCCCCCCAGTTCGACGGCCTCTCCCGGATCGACCAGCACCGCCTGGTCAAGGCCGCGGTCAAAGAGCGCTTCGACGACGGCACGATCCACGCGCTGTCGGTGAAAACCAGCGTCCCCAGCTGAGCGACACCGGCTCCTCTCTACAATGCCCTCCATGGCCGACCCAGAGCTGAAGTCGAAAATCGAAGAGTTGATCGCCGCCAACCCGGTCCTGCTGTTCATGAAAGGGACTCCGGACATGCCGCGCTGCGGCTTCTCGATGCGCGTGGTCCAGGTACTGGACCAGGTCGACGTCGACTACGGCGCGATCGACGTCCTCCCCGCCCTGCAGCCGCTGCGCGAGGTGACGGCGGAGATCTCCGACTGGCAGACCTTCCCCCAGCTCTACGTCAACGGTGAGCTGCTCGGCGGCTGCGACATCATCGAGGAGATGTTCGAGTCCGGCGAGCTGGCCGCGGCGCTCGGCGTCGAGCAGCCGGCGGAGGCGAGGGTCGCCGAGACCGCGCCGCCGGCGCAATCACCGCCCCTGCAGATCGAATAGAAGCCGCTAAACGGCTGCTTGCTCGGCCGCGTCCTCTTTCACCTGGAAAGAGGATCCACAGCCGCAGGCCGCAACCACGTTCGGGTTGTTGACCTGGAAGCCGGCGCCCTGGAGGCCTTCGACGTAGTCGACCTCGGAGCCGAAGACGAACTGCATGCTCACCTTGTCGACGATGACGGCGACGCCGTCGACCTCGAAGACGTTGTCGTCCTCCTTGGCCTTGTCGAAGGCGAGCGCGTACTGGAAGCCGGAGCAGCCGCCGCCCCGGACCGCGACCCGCAGCGCCTGCTCGGCGCCGTCCGGCTGCGACCCGAGCAGCTCGCCGATCTTCTCGGCGGCCTTGTCGGTAAGGGTGATCGCTGCTTGAGGCGTATCAGTCACTTCACAAAGTGTAGCTGGAGTCGGTGATGGCGATGTTGGTCTCCGCGTCTAGAATCGATTTGTGAGTCCGCCTGCCGAGACCGCGGTCGTCTGCGACACGACCTGCTACCTGCCGACCGAGCTGGTCGCCAAGAGGGGGATCAAGGAGATCAGCCTCTACGTCGCCGCCGACGGGGAGCTGGAAAAGGAGTCGGAGATCAGCGACTTCGACGACTTCTACGAGCGGCTGCGCGCTTCGGAAAGCGGCGCTACTACTTCGCAGCCTTCGATCGGCGACTTCCTCGAGGTCTACGAACCGCTGCTGGACGAAGGCCGGGAAGTCGTCTCGATCCACATCTCGGCCGGCATCTCCGGGACCTTCGAGGCCGCCGGGCAGGCGCGCGAGCGGCTGATCGAGGAAGACAAGGGGGGCGACAGGCTGCACCTGCTGGACTCGCGTTCGGCCGCCGGCGGGATGGGCCTCTGCGCGCTCGGCGCCGCCTCGGCTGCGGCCGCGGGGGCCGACGCGGCGGGGACGATCGCCCAGGCTGAGGAGACCCGCAACGACCTGAAGATGTGGTTCGCGATCGACACCCTCGAGTACCTGCGCCGCGGCGGCCGCATCGGCGGCGCCCGCGCCTGGATCGGCAGCGCCCTGAAGATCAAGCCGATCCTCACCCTCGAGGAGGAGATCACCCCGGTCGAGCGGGTCCGTACCCGCGCCCGCTCGCTGGAGCGTCTGCGCGGCTACGCCCGCCAGCGCCACGAATCCGGCTGCGACGGCTGGGTCGTCCAGTACATCCAGGACAAAGAGACGGCCGACGCGCTGATCGAAGACTGCTACGAGATCTTCGGCAGCGAGCCGGCCTTCATCTCCGAGGTCGGCCCCGTCCTCGGCGCCCACGTCGGCCCCGGCCTGCTCGGGGTCGGCAGCGTCCGCACCGACCTGATCGCTTAGGCGGCGCTAGCGGTTCTTGCGGCGGCGCAGCATCGCCCGTGCGCCGATCAGGAAACCGGCCGCGGCAGCGCCGATGATCAACTGCTGTTTGTGCTCCTCGACCTGGCGGCGCCAGTCGGTCAGCTCGTTGACCTTGCCGCGCAGGGCCTCGACCGAGGTCCCCAACTGTCGGCGCTTGACGTCGATGTCGCGGCGGATCTCCGCCGGGGAACGGCCTGGGGCACCGGTGCTCAAGAGGTCTCCTTTTCCAGCATCTCCTTGGTCAGCTTCGCCTCTTCGATCGCTTGCTCCGGCACCGGCGGCGCCCCTGCCTTGAGGGCTTTCGAGGCGATCCAGCCGGCGAGGGCGGCGAGCAATAGGAAGATCGCGGCGGTGACGAAGTAGCCGGCCCAGATGTTGCCGCTGAAGAGTTCTTCGCCGAGCAGCCAGGCGATCCCGTGGAGGATCATGATCAGCGCCAGGAAGGCGAAGGCGCCGGCCGCGGCGCCGACGGCGGAGCCGCGGAGGATCTTCGAGACTTTCTCGGAGACCTCGGCCTTCGCCAGCTCGATCTCCTCGCGAATCAGGGTCGAGGCGTGTTCGGAGACGTCGACGACGAGGTCGGCGAGGCTGCGGTCCTCGGGCGTGACCGGCGGCCCCGGGGGCGGGATCGGCGGCGGGTTCTGCGGCTCCTGCATCGCTGCCCTCCTACTCCGGGGGGTCTTCGTCGTAGAGGCGGCGGTAGGCGAGCGCTGCGGCCTTCGACGCGGCGATGCTCGCCAGGGCACCGGCGGCGGCCAGGAGGCCGCTCCAGACGAGGCGCTTGACCAACTCGTTATCCACTAGCTCGAACCTTTCCCCATGCGGACTCGGCAGTAAACCCTATCCGCGCGGCTCGAGGCCGTCGCAGATCGTCGTGACAAGGAGATCCCGCGCCTGGTCGAAGTCTGTGTCGGTGGCGGGGATCGTCCCGAAGATCCAGCCCGAGAGCAGCTGCTCGATCGCGCCGTAGAAGGACATCGAGGCGAACATCGGCGCGACGTCGCCGCGGAAGTCGCCGCTCGCCTGGCCGTCGGCGACGATCTTGGCGATCGACTCGTAGGCGCGCTGGATTTCCTCGAGGTGGGTCTTGCCGAAGGAATTGGCCGCCCGGGTCACCTCGACGATGATCACCTTCATCAGCTCCGGGTCGTGGCGGTAGGAGTCGAAGATGAAGGTCGCGACCGCCCCCAGCTTCTGGCGTGGCGTCGCCGCCGTCTTGTCCGCCTCCTCGATCGCCGCCAGCAGCAGCGACCAGCGCTCGATGAAGAGTTCGTTGAGGACCTCGTCCTTGGATTTGAAGTAGTGGTAGACGAGCCCGTAGGCGACCCCGGCCTCGTCGGCGATGTCGGAGACGCGGGTCGCGTGGAAGCCTTGGCGGGCGAAGACGCGGATCGCGGCGTCGAGGATGAGGCGGCGTTTGTCGGCGGGCGGTGCCTGCGCCATCAGCTCCGCTCCTCCTGCGGCCAGGCATAGGCCCCCGGCTGGCGGTTGGCGAGCGAGGGCAGCGAGGCGCGGACGCGCTCCTGGACGGCGAAGTCGAGCTCGGCGGCGACGAAGCACTCCTCGTCGGGGGCGGTGGCGAGGACGACGCCCCAGGGGTCGACGATCATCGAGCGGCCGAAGGAGCTGTAGTGCGGCGGCGCCTCGCCGACCTGGTTCGGGGCGACGACGAAGAGCTGGTTCTCGATCGCCCGCGCCCGCAGCAGCACTTCCCAGTGGTCGCGGCCGGTGGCGAGGGTGAAGGCGGAGGGGACCGAGATCAGCTTGGCGCCGAGGAGGGCGAGGATCCGGAAGAGCTCCGGAAAGCGGAGGTCGTAACAGACGGTGAGGCCGGCGGTCAGGTCTCCGAGCGGCGCGACAACCGGTTCGGAGCCGGGCTGCTCGAACTCGGACTCGCGGTAGGAGACGCCGCCGGCGTCGACGTCGAACATGTGGATCTTGCGGTAGACGGCGACGTCCTCGCCGCTGGGGCCGATCAGGACCGAGGTGTTCGAGGCCCTCTCCCCCGCCTCCCCCCGCTCGGAGATGCTGCCGGCCAGCAGGTGGACGCCGAGATCCCGTGCCCAGCCCCGGGCCGCGGTCAGGCTCCGGCCGTCGAGCGGCTCGGCGCCGGCGACGAGTTCCTCGCCGCTGCCCAGCAGGTTCCACTTCTCGGGCAGGGCGACGAATTCGGCGCCATCGGCCGCCGCGGCGCGGACCAGCCGCTCGGCCGTCGCCAGGTTCCTCTCCTTGTCCCCGTTCGAGTTGAGCTGTACCGCCGCTGCGCGCACGCATCCCCTTCGTTGATTGACCAGTCAATCGGCGCCCTCAGTATATGAGCGCACCCGGGGACTTTGCGCCGGTCAGAGGTTCAGCTGGCGGGCGACGATGCGGTCGAAGAGGCGAGTCGGAATGAAAGGCTGGATCCGCGCCTGGACCTGGGCGTCGAGGCCGACGAGGTAGCGGGTCTTCGGCCGCTTCGACTGCAGCGCGTGGGCGATCGCCTTCGCGACCTTCTCCGGAGGTATGCCGCGTTCGGCGGTGTCTTCGATCACCTTGCGGAACTTGTCCAGCGCGGCTCCGTAGAGGAGGTTCGTGTTCGGCGACCTCGCTTCGATCTCCTCCGCTTTTGCCTGGCCGCGACCCCAGATCGGGGTGTCGATCGAGCCGGGCTCGATGATCGCGACCTCGATGGCCCAGGGTCTCAGCTCCTGGCGGAAGACGTCGCCGATCGCCTCGGTCGCGAACTTGGAGGCGTGGTAGGGCCCGCCGAAGGGGAACGCGATCCGCCCCCCGATCGAGGCGAGGAAGACGATCCGCCCTTCGGTGCGGCGGATCTGCGGCAGCATCGCCTGGGTCACCGCCACGTAGGCGACGAGGTTGACCTCGAGCTGGTGGCGGAGGTCGTCGAGAGGGATCGTCTCCAGCGGGCCGGGGACGGCGACGCCGGCGTTGTTGACGAGGCCGTGGAGCCCGCCCTCGCTCTCCGCCTCGACCCGGGCGGCAGCGGCTGCGATCTGCTCGGGGTCGGTGACGTCGAGGGTGACGGGAATGAGCTGCGGCGACGCCTCAGCCCGCAGGCTCTCCGCGTCGACCTCCTTGCGGACGCCGGCGAACACCTGCCAACCGTCGGCGTCGAGACGCAGGGCCGTGGCGCGACCGATGCCGGTGGAAGCTCCGGTAACGAGAACCGTGCGCATCGCACTGAGGCTACAGAGCGATCGGCGTAACCTTGTGCCGTCGTGCACGAGACCATCAAGGACGATGCCGAGCGCAAGCAGGTCACGGTCCTGTTCGCCGACGTCAGCGGCTCGATGGACCTGGCCGAGCAGGAGGACCCCGAGGAGTGGCGGGCGATCATGCAGCGCTTCTTCTCCACCCTCGCCGACACGGTGACCCGCTTCGAAGGCACCGTCGACAAGTTCACCGGCGACGGGATCATGGCCGTCTTCGGCGCCCCGATCGCCCATGAGGACCACGCCAGCCGCGCCTGCTACGCGGCGCTGCAGATGCTCGACGAGGTCGCCGAGTACGCCGGTGAGCTGCGGCGCGAGAAGGGGCTCAACTTCTCGACCCGGATCGGGATCAACTCCGGCGAGGTCGTCGCCGGAGCGATCGACGGCGGCGGTGGCTCCGCCTACACCGCGATCGGCCACACGGTCGGGCTGGCGCAGCGGATGGAGGCGCTGGCCGAGCCCGGCAAGGCGTACCTGACCGAGAGCACCGCCGAGCTCGCCCGCGGCTACCTCGACCTCCGCGACCTCGGCGAGTTCGAGATCAAGGGCGCGAGCCGGCCGGTCCAGGTCTTCGAGCTGGCCGGAGTCGGCGAGGCGCGCTCCCGCCTCGACCTCGCCCGCGAGCGCGGGTTCTCCAGCTTCGTCGGCCGCGAGGGCGAGCTCGCCCGCCTGGACGCGGCGCTGGCGCGGGCCAAGGACGGCGAGGCCGCCGCGGTCGGCGTCGTCGCCGAACCCGGGATCGGCAAGAGCCGGCTCTACCACGAGTTCGCCCAGCGCTGCCGCACCGAAGGGCTGGAGATCTTCGAGGCGCAGGCCCAGGCCCACGGCAAGTCGATCCCCTTCATGCCGATCCTGCAGATGCTGCGCTCCTTCTACGGGATCGCCGACCAGGACCCCGAGCAGCTGGCGCGGGAGAAGATCGCCGGGCGCTCGCTGCTGCTGGACCCCGGCTTCGCCGACGACCTGCCGCTGATCTTCGACTTCCTCGGCGTCCCCGACCCGGAGCGGCCGGTGCCGCGGATGGACCCCGAGGTACGCCAGCGCGCTCTCGGCGACTTCCTCTGCCGCCTGGTCAGCAACCCCGCCCGCAAGAAGATCCTGGTCCTGGTGGTCGAGGACCTGCACTGGATCGACGGCGCCAGCCAGGCGATGCTGAACGGCCTGGTCGAAGGGATGGAGGGAACGCCGACGCTGGTCCTCGTCAACTACCGGCCCGAGCACGAGCCCGCCTGGCTGGGCTCGCCGCGCTACGAGACGATCGAGCTGCAGCCGCTCGACCGCGGCGACACCGCCGCGCTTCTGCGCGACCTCACCGGCGAGGACCCCTCGCTCGACGGGATCGACGAGCCGATCCACGAGCGGACCGGCGGCAATCCCTTCTTCATCGAGGAGATCGTCCGCGAGCTGGCCGAGTCCGGCTACCTGGAGGGTGAGCGCGGCGCCTACCGGCTGGCGAAGCCGATCGAGGACGCGGGCGTGCCGGTCACCGTCCAGGCCGTCCTCGCCGCCCGCATCGACCGCCTCGACCCGGACGCCAAGCACCTGCTGCAGGTCGCCTCGGTGGTCGGCAAGGAGGTCAGTGCCGAGGCGCTCTCGCTCACCGCCGGGCTCGACGAGGAGGCGATGGAGCGGGCGCTGAGCGAGCTGATCGGCGGCGGCTTCCTCTACGAGGTCGAGATCTACCCGCAGCGGCTGCTCGCCTTCCGCCACCCCTTGACCCGCGAGGTCGCCTACGGGACCCAGCTGGCCGAACAGCGGACGGCGACCCACGCGGCGGCGGCGCGGGCGCTGATCGCCCTGGAAGCGCCGGAACGCTACGACGAGCTCTCAGTCCTCGTCGCCGACCACCTGCGGCAGGGGGGCGAGCCCCTGGAAGCGGCGCGCTGGTCGGCCCGCGCCGCGCACTGGGCCGGCCACAGCCGCCCCCGCGACGCCCTCCGCCTCTGGCACGACGTGATGGAGCTGACCACCGGCCTCGAGAGCGAGGAGGAGGCCGAAGAGGTGGCGGCGCTGGCGATCCACTCCCGGCTGCTGCAGCTGCAGTACGCCTGGCGGGTGGGGATGGACCGCGAGGAAATAGCTCGGCTCGCCACCGAAGCCGAGGAGATCGCCGAGCGCCAGAACGACCTCCACTCCCTGGTCCTGCTGAAGGTCGCAACCGAAATCAGGCCGGGCCTCCCCCATCACGGGCCGAGCTGGACCGAGGCGGTGGAGGAGACGATCGAGCTCGCCGACCGCTCCGGCGACCGCCACCTGCGGGCGGCGGTGCGCGGTGCCGGCGCCTACGCCTACCTCTGCGTCGCCGACTTCGAGAGCTTCGAGCGCGTGCTCGACGAGATGCTGGGGATCGTCGACGGCGACGGCTCGGTCGGCGCCAACATCGTCCTCGGCAGCCCGATCGCCTGGGGGCTGATGGGCAAGGGGATGGTGCGCCGCGAGAAGCTGGAATTCGAGGAGGCCGAGGAGCTCTTCGAGCGGGCGCTGGAGGCGGCGCTGCGAGACGAAGACGCCGAGACCGCGAGCTGGATCCGCAGCAACCAGGCCAGCCTGATCATCCGCCGCGACCCGGAGGCGGCGCTGGCGATCGCGCGCCGCAACTGTGAGCTGACCGACCGCCTCGGCGACGTCTTCTCGCGCAGCCTCGCCCTCTCCAACCTCGCCTGGGCGCAGCTGATCGCCGAAGAGTACGAGGGCGCGCTGGAAGCGATCGAAGAGTCGGAGCGGATCTACCGCGAGGCGATGGACAACGGCGGCGAGATGGAGGGCTGGCGCGGCCAGCTCCGGGCCCGCGCCCTGGTCCTGGTCGGCCGCACCGGGGAGGGCCTGGCGCTGGCCGAGGAGTCCGCCCGGATCGCCCGCGAGCGGGAGATGATGTGGTCCTACCCGGTGGCGATGCTGACCCTCGCCCGCGCCCGGGCCGCGGCGGGGGCCGAGGGGGTGAACGAGGCCTTCGAGGAGGCCGAGCGGGTCGCCCGCGAGACCGGGGCGACGACGCTGCTGATGGACATCGAGGTCGAGCGCGAGCAGGTCGGCAGCGGCGCCGGCCGCGCCTACTAGCTGCGGCGCTCGAGCTCGGCCACCATCAGCTTCGTGTGCAGGGCCGCGATCAGGTCTTTGAGCGGCTGGGCGCCGGCTTCGAGCATCTCCACCACGCGCTCCGGCGGCACCTCGCCGGCCAGTCGCTCCATCACCACGTCGACCTCCTGCCGGGCCAGCTCTTCGAGAGCGTTTTTGTAGCGCAGGGTGTCGTAGACGGTGAAGCCGATCTGCTCGTCGTAGCCGCCGGCGCGGAAGCGGCTGATCGCCTCGATGATCGTCACGTCGGAGGGCGAGTAGCCGCGGCTGTTCGGGGTCAGCACCTCGAGCTCGGCGAGCCGGTCGAGGACCTCTTTGGGGACGTCGTACCGCTTGCGGACCTCGGCGGCGCTGGTCCGGGAGCGTTCCCTCGAGTCGAGGACGTTTTTGATCGCCTTCAGCGGCAGGTAGCGCTCTTCCTGCAGCTGCTTGATCAGCTTGATCCGGTCGACGAACTCGGGCGGGTAATAGGCCATGTTGCGGCTCGTCTTCACCGGCTCCGGCAGCAGCCCCTCGCGCAGGTAGTGCTTGATCGTCGGCGCCGGGACGCCGGAGGCCTCGGCCAGCTCGCGCATGCGGAGCAGGCCGTCCTGCTGAGTGCCGTCGGCACCGTTGGCGCTCACGCCCGGAACTCCCCTTGGGGTGCGGCAGCCGGGCCGGCGGCGGCGCCGTCGGCTTTCATCGCCGCGATCTCCTCGGCCGAGTAGCCGACCTCGGCCAGAACCTCGTCGGTGTGCTCGCCGAAGGCGGGCGCGGGTCGGGTCGGGTCGGCGGGGGTGCGCGAAAAACCCACCGGGTGGCCGAGCTGGCGCACCGTCCCCAGCTGCGGCTGCTCGACCTCGACGACCATCCCACGCGAGCGCACCAGCTCGGAGTCGAGCGCCTCGTCGAGGTCGAGGACCGGCTCGATGCAGCAGTCGCGCTCGTCGTTGAAGGCCTTCCACTCCGCCTTGGTGCGGGAGCGGAACATCGCCGCGACCTCCTCCCAGGCCGCCGACCCCGGCGCTTCGAACTGCTTCTCGACCAGGTCGGGACGGTCGACGCCATTGCAGAAGGCGGCCCAGAACTTCGGCTCGAGGGCGCCGCAGGTCACCCAGCCGTCGGCGGCTTCGTAGGGCAGGTAGCAGACGAGGCCGCCGGCGAGCTGCTGCTCGCCGCGCCGCGGCACCTCTTCGTCGCAAAAGTAGCGGCCGGCGACCATCGCCAGCCAGGAGAGGGCGCCGTCGGCCATCGAGACGTCGACCATCTGGCCCTCGCCCGAGCGCTCGCGCTCGTGCAGCGCCGCCATCACCCCGAAGGCCGCCATCAGGGCGCCGCCGCCGAGGTCGGCGATCTGCCCCGCCGACTGCACCGGCGGGCCGTCCTTGGCGCCGGTCAGACCGAGCAGGCCGACGAGGCCGAGGTAGTTCATGTCGTGGCCGGCGCGCTGGGCGTAGGGGCCGTCCTGGCCGTAGCCGGTGATCGCGCAGTAGACCACCCGCGGATTCGCCTCGCGCAGGCGCTCGTAGCCGACGCCGAGCTTGTCGAGGACGCCGGGGCGGAAGCCGTCGAGGACGACGTCGTGCTCGGCGACGAGCCGCAGCAGCGCCTCCCTCCCCTTCTCGTTCTTGAGGTCGAGCCGGACCGAGCGCTTGCCGCGGTTGAGCGAGAGGTAGAGGGAGGAGCGGGTGCCGAGCGCCTGCTGCTCGTCGCTGCCGTAATAAGGTGGCGCCCAGCGGATGTAGTCGCCCATGCCGGTGTCCTCGACCTTCAGCACCTCGGCGCCGAGGTCGGCGAGCAGAAGCGAGCAGAAGCCGCCCGGCAAGAGCCGGGTGAGGTCGAGGACCCTGACGTCGCTAAGCGGAAGAGCGCTCACGCTTCGGGACCCCCAGCAGCTCGCGCGCCTCGGCGACGCTTGCGGGGCGACGGCCGATGTCTTCGGCCATCTGCCGCGCCTTGGCGATCAGCTCGCCGTTGGACTTGCACATCTCGCCGTTCGGCAGGTAGAGGTTGTCCTCGACCCCGGCGCGGACATTGCCGCCGAGGATCAGCGAGGCGGCGAGCAGCTTCCACTGGTCGCGGGAGATCCCGATCACCTGCCACTGGTTCGGCCCCTCGGGGCCGCCGGGGATCTGGTCCGACATCAGGGTGACGTTGCGCGGGGTCGGGCGGATGCCGCCGGTCACTCCCATCACCAGCGAGATCTGCAGCGGCGGCTCCAGCAGCCCCATGTCGACGAGCGGGTCGAGGTTGGCGACGTGGCCGGAGTCGAAGCACTCATGCTCGGGCTTGATCCCCATCTCTTTCATCGCCGCCAGGAACTCGATGATCGTGTCGAAGCTGTTCTCGAAGACCGCCTTGAACACGAAGTCCTTGCGCCGCCGCGAGTACTTCGCGTAGTTCATCGAGCTCATGTTCAGGGCGGCGACGTCGGGGCGGCAAGCGCGCAGGTACTCGAGCCGCTTCTCGATCGGGATCCCGATCGCCCCGGTCGAGTAGTTGACGATCACGTCACCAACCTCGGCGAGGATCGCCTCGGTGATCGCCTGGAAGTCCTCGACCTCGTAGGAGGGCGTGCCGTCTGGCTGGCGGGCGTGGATGTGGATCTGCGAGGCGCCCTCGTCGACCGCGCGCCGCGCCTCCGCCGCGTACTCCTCGGGCGTGTAGGGAATCGCCGGGCACTGGTCGCGGTTGGCGATCACGCCGCTGATTGAGCAGCTGATGATCACCGGATCGTCGAAAGAGCTCATCGCACACCCCTATGTCGATTTTTTGACCCCTGTGGGCATCTAAGTCGACACGGCCTCATACGGGCATCACCCCATGGCGTTTCTTCGGCTTCTCGACGTGCTTGTTGCGCGCCATCTTCAGCGCCCTGGCGATCGTCGGCCGCGTCTCCCGCGGGTCGATGATGTCGTCGATCACCGCGTTGCCGGCGGCGATGTAGGGGTCGATGTTCTGGCGAACCGCGTTCAGCATTGCCTCCCGCGTCGCCTCCGGGTCGTCGGAAGCCTCGATCGCGCCGCGGCCGATGATTTCGACCGCGCCCTCGGCCCCCATCACCGAGATCTCGGCTCCCGGCCAGGCGACGATCAGGTCGGGCTCGTAGGCCTTGCCGCACATCACGTAGTAGCCGGCGCCGTAGGCCTTGCGGACGACGACCGTGACCTTCGGGACGGTGGCGCGGCTGACCGCGTAGAGCATCTTCGCGCCGTGGCGGATGATCCCGGCGTGCTCGACCTTCGAGCCGACCATGAAGCCGGGGACGTCCTGGAGGAAGACGAGCGGGATGTTGAAGGCGTCGCAGAGGTTGATGAAGCGGGCGGCCTTGTCGGCGGAGTCGTTGTCGAGGGTCCCGGCCAGCTGCTTGGGCTGGTTGGCGACGATCCCCGCCGGCTGGCCGCCGAAGCGGGCGAAGCAGGTGATCACGTTCTTGGCGAACTTCGGCTTCAGGTCGAACCAGTCGCCGTCGTCGACGATCTCGCGGATCACGTCGTACATGTCGTAGGGCTGCCGCGGCGACTCGGGGACGATCTCCATCAGCTTCTCCGAGGCCCGCTCGATCGGGTCGGACACGTCGACCACGGGCGGGCGCTCCTCGCAGTTGCCCGGGAAGTAGGAGAGGTACTTGCGGACCGAGGCGATGCACTCCTCGTCGTCCGCTACCTCGAGGTCCCCCACCCCCGACTTGCGGCAGTGGACCTTGGCGCCGCCGAGGTCCTCCATCGAGATCTCCTCGCCGGTCACGGCTTTGGTCAGGTGCGGCCCGGCGAGCGCCATCGCGCCCTGGCCGGAGACCATCGGCACGAAGTCCGAGAGCGCCGGGATGTAGGCGGTGCCGGCGGCGCAGGGGCCCATCATCGCCGCGACCATCGGGATCACGCCCGACATTTCGACCTCCTCGCGGAAGAGGTGGCCGGAGCCGGCGAAGAGCGATCCCGCCGCCTCCTGGATGCGGGCGCCGGCGCTGTCCAGCAGCCAGATGAACGGCATCCGCTTCTGCAGCGCCATCTCGCGCAGGCGGGTGACCTTGAGCTCCCCGGTCATCCCCATCGACCCGGCCATCACCGTGAAGTCGTAGGCGGCGATGCAGGTGGCGCGACCGTCGACGTCCCCCCAACCGGTGACGACGCCGTCGGCGGGCGCCTCGACCCCGTCCATCGCCCGCTGGGCGAAGTGGGGGCGGCCGTGGATCCCCATCTCGACGAAGGTGCCCTCGTCGACCAGCAGGTCGATCCGCTCGCGGGCGGTCAGCTTGCCGCGATCGTGCTGCTTGGCGATCTTCTCCACGCCGCCGCCGAGCTTGGCTTTGGCGCGGCGCTCGTGCAGCTGCGCGGTCAGGTCTGCGAGCGGGGCGGTCCCGGGCAGGAGGTTGGCGGCTTTCTCCTCGGTCGCCATCGCGTCAGCGTCCTTTCCACTGCGGGTCGCGTTTCTCGAAGAAGGCGGTGACCCCCTCGACGATGTCCTCGGTCGTGAAGGTCAGCGAGAGCTGCGAGCGCAGGAACTCGAGCGCGTCATCGAGCGCCATGTCCTGCTGGCGGTACATCGCGTCATGGCCGAGGCGCATCAACACCGGGCTCTTGGAGGCGAGCTTCGCCGCCCACTCGGCGACCGCACCGTCGAACTCAGCCGCCGGGACCACCGTGTTGGCGAGCCCGTACTCCACCGCCTGCTCGGCGGAGAGCCGCTCGCCCAGCAGCATCATCTCGTTGACCTTCTTCCGCGGGACGTTGCGGTAGATGATCGACATGATCATGTAGGGGAAGGCGCCGACGTTGATCTCCGGGGTGCCGAAGGTGGCGCCCTCCTTGGCGATCACCAGGTCGCAGGAGAGCGCCAGGCCCATCCCGCCCGCCAGCACGTGGCCGTTGGCGGCGCAGAGGGAGGGCTTGCCGAGCCGCGGCATCAGCCGGAAGAACTCGAGGAAGAGGTCGGAGGCGAAGTGTTTGGCGACCAGCGGCACGTCGGCGGCGAACCCGCCGAGGTCGGCACCGGCGCAGAAGACCTTCTCTCCGGAGCCGGTGAGGACGACTGCCCGCACCTCCTCGGAAGCTTTGGCGAGCTTCATCGCCTCGACCAGCTCGCTCAGCATCTGGCCCGAGAGCATGTTGCGCTTCTCCGGGTCGTTCAGGGTCACCGTGGCGACGCCGTCGGCGACCTCGTAGGCGACCTTCTCGCCGCTCCACTGACTCTCTCCCTGGGGCATCGCCGCCACCATAGCAAGCTGAAAGTAGGAAGTGCTACTGTCCACTTTGCATTCGGGGCCGTGGGTGTCCCGGCAAACCGAGGAGGAGAGAGACAGTGGCGACCGCAACCGACGGCTCCAGCGTCATCAAGCCCGACCACGCAGCAGGGCGCAAGCACTTCATCTTCAGCCAGGAGCACGAAGACCTGCGCGAGTCGATGGAGTCGTGGGTGAAAAAGGAGATGTGGCCTCACCGCAACGAATGGGAGGACACCTACTGGCCGAGCGAGAAGATGAAGCGCGCCGGCGACCTCGGCTTCCTCGGCCTCTGCTTCCCCGAGGAGTACGGCGGCCAGGGCGGCGACTACTTCTACTCGCTGGTCCGAGCCGAGTGCATGAGCTACTCCGGCTCCGGCGGCACCAACATGGGCTTCGCGGTCCAGACCGACATGGTCCTCCCCCCGATCCACCTGCTCGGCACCGAGGAGCAGAAGAAGAAGTACCTCGAACCGGGGCTGAAGGGCGAAAAGATCGGTGCCCTCGGGATCACCGAGCCCGGTGCCGGCTCCGACGTCGCCGGGATCCGCACCACGGCGATCCGCGACGGCGACGAATACGTGATCAACGGCTCCAAGACCTTCATCACCAACGGGCCGCGGGCCGACTTCATCGTCCTCGTCTGCAAGACCGACCCGGAGGAGCGCCACGCCGGCATCACCCTCTTCGTCGTCGACCTGCGCGACGAGAACGGCGAGAAGGTCCCGGGCTTCACCGTCTCGGCGGAGCTGGAGAAGATGGGGATGCACGCCTCCGACACCGGCGAACTCGCCTTCGAAGACGTCCGCGTCCCGGCCGACGCCGTCCTCGGCGAGGTCGGCAAGGGCTTCTACCACATCGCCTGGGAGCTCCAGGGCGAGCGGCTGGTCGCCGCCGCCGGCTCCCACGCGGGCTGTGAACGGATGATCGAGAAGACCCTCGAGTACGCGAAGGAGCGCGAAGCCTTCGGCCGCTCGATCGGCAAGTTCCAGGCGATCCGCCATAAGTTCGCCGAGATGGCGACCAAGACCGAGGCGGCGAAGCAGTTCACCTACGCGACCGCCTGGCGCTTCGGCAACGGCGAGTACCCGGTGCGCGAGATCACGATGGCCAAGCTCTTCGCCTCCCGCGTCGGCTGCGAGGTCGCCGACGAGTGCATCCAGATCCTCGGCGGCTACGGCTACATGAAGGAGTACGAGATCGAGCGCGCCTACCGCGACGTCCGCCTCAACCGCATCGGCGCCGGCACCGACGAGGTAATGCTCGACGTGATCGGGCGCAGCTACGGGCTGTAGACCGGCGACGGGGCGCTTTTGTCAACCATGAGGACGCTAAGGCGCCCCGCATGACCGTCGTCAAGGACAGCGGCGCCCGCGCCACCTTGCCGCCGTTCGGCGAGGAGCACGAGGAGCTGCGCGAAACGGTCTCCCGCTTCGTCAGCAAGGAGATCGCGCCGAACGTCGACGAGTGGGAGGCGGCGCGGGAATTCCCGCGGGAGCTCTTCACCCGCTGCGCCGAGCTCGGCTTCCTCGGGCTGAAGTTCCCGGAGGAGCTCGGTGGCCAGGGCGGCACCCATCTGCACGACGCGGTCTGGGTCGAGGAGCTGGCCCGCTCCGGCGGCTCCGGCGGCGTCGCCGCCGGGCTCAACGCCCACACCTCGATCGCGATGCCGCCGATCTTCAAGTTCGGCACCGAGGAGCAGAAGCAGCGCTGGCTGCCGGCCGGGATCGCGGGCGAGAAGATCGGCGCCCTCGGGATCACCGAGCCCGGCGCCGGCTCCGACGTCGCCTCGCTCGCCACCACCGCCGTGCACAACGGCGACACCTACGTCGTCAACGGCGCCAAGACCTTCATCACCAACGGTGTTCGCGCCGACTTCCTCGTCTGCGCCTGCAAGACCAGCGAGGAGGGCGGCCACGGGGGCATCTCCTTCCTCGTCCTCGAGCGCGAGATGCCCGGCTATGAGGTCAGCCGCAAGCTCGAGAAGATGGGCTGGCACTCCTCCGACACCGGCGAAATCTCCTTCACCGACGTCGAGGTCCCGGTGGAGAACCTGCTCGGCGAGGAGAACGGCGGCTTCAGGCTGATCATGGCCAACTTCGCCTGGGAGCGGCTGCTGATGGCGATCGGCGCCGTCGGAGCGATGCAGCGCCTCGTCGAGATCACCGTCGCCTACGCCGGCGAGCGCGAAGCCTTCGGCAGGCCGATCGGCAAGTTCCAGGCGATCCGCCATCACGTGGCGGAGATGGCCACTCTCGCCGAGACCTGCCGCGCCCTCACCTACAACGCCCTCCGCCTCTTCCACGAAGGCCAGAACCCGATCCAGGAGGTCTCGATGGCCAAGCTCCTGACCCAGCGAGCGGTCCTCGAAATCGCCGACCGGTCCCTGCAGATCCACGGCGGCTACGGCTACATGCGCGAGTACGGCATCGAGCGAGCGGTCCGCGACGCCCGCCTGGGCCCGATCGGCGGCGGCACCGACGAGATCATGAAAGAGATCATCGGCAAGACGATGGGCCTGTAGGGGCTCCGACAGCAAGGACGTTCACCGGGGCCATAAACCTCCCTGCCCTCTGCCAGAAATTACGAGCAAAATTTGTCACTCGCACTAGGTATTCCTCCGTACCTATCTGTGTCATGTTGACGACATCAACGAGTAATCACGGGCACCGGGGGAAGAATGTTCACAGGCGACCGGGAATCGAAGTCGACATGATGCGGGCGGGGACACAGGCGCTCTCCCTGCTGGCAGCGCCACTACACGTCCACATCCTCAAGGCCTTGGAGGAGGAGCCAAAGGGCCTCCTCGAGCTCCATCGCGCCGTCGGCTCTCCTCCCGAGAGCACGATGCGCCTCTACACCCGCACACTTCAGGAGCTGGACGTGCTCGAGCGGCGGCGCCAGAACGAATTCCCGGCGACCGCGCTGTACTCGATAACTCCTGCCGGAGAATCCCTCCTCAAGGTTGCAGGCCTCTTGCAGGAGTGGCTGCTGGCGGCACCGGACGGTCCAATCCTGCTCGGCAGCATGGCCGCCAAGAGCGCGATCAAGGCATTGGCCGGTGGGTGGTCGTCGAAGATCGTACGCGCGGTGGCGGCACGCCCGCTTTCGCTGACCGAACTCAACATGCTGATATCCAAGGTCAGCTATCCGACGCTCGAGCGCAAACTGAGCACGATGCGGAGCGCGCGACTGGTCGAGCCGCAGGCCGGTGAGGGCCGCGGCACCCCATACGGACCGACCCTCTGGCTGCGCCAGGGAGTCATTCCCCTCACCTCAGCCATCGCCTGGGAGCGAAAATTCGCCCCTGACAAGACTCCGCAGGTCGGGCGACTGGACGTCGAGGCTGCCTTTCTGCTCGCGGCCCCCATGGTCGAGCTGGACCCCGGCCCCAGCGGCAGATGCCGGCTGACGGTGGAGATGAACGGAGGCTCGTCCCCCACCACCGCCGGAGTGGTCGTCGAGGTGGCGGAAGGCAAGATCGTCTCCTGCACCTCTCGCCTGGACGGCAACACGCAGGCGTCTGCCTCAGGCCCTGTCTTCGCGTGGCTGCGCCAGATGAACGGTGGCCCCTCGGGTCAGCTGGAGATGGCCGGAGACCTCTCTCTGTCGGTGTGTGTGGTCGACGCGCTGAGGGTCCTGCCGGGCAAACTTGCACACAAATGACGTGTCGCTGAAGTAAGCACGCAGGAGGTCAGCGATCTCCCATTTGCAGGGGGTTTGAAGCGCTGTGGTGTTGTCCCCACTCCGGTCGCGAAGAGATCCTCGCCGGCGTTTGAGGGAAAGGCCGCGATCGGGTGTGATTGACCCCGAAGTGCGAATCATTTTTTTCCTTGTAGAGGGGCGTCCGAACCGGGCGCCCCTCTCGTATCAACGACGCGGCCCGGTGTTGCAGTTGTGTGACTTGCCCCAGCCGCGCTGGCCGTTGCAGTAGTCGTACCCGGGGCCGCCGTAGAGCTGGTCGGCTTGGGGGCCCCCGAAGAGGCGGTCGTTGCCGGGGCCGCCGTGACAACCGTCTTCGCCCGGACCCATGATGCAGATGTCCTGACCGCGGCCGCCCCAGCAGCCGTCGCTGCCGGTGCCGTGGCGGCAGAAGTCGTTGCCGCCGCCGCCGACGCAGTCGCTGTTGCGGGGACCGGTGATGCAGACGTCGTTATTGCCGCGCCCGACGCAGCGGTTGCGGCGCGCGCCGCCGGGGAAGCAGACGTCCCGCTCGCCGTTGCCGACGAACTTGTCCGAGCCCGGGCCCAGATAGACGACGACGGGCATCGGCATCTTGTCGGAGATGCGGACGAGGTCCCCCCTGCGGCCCATCTTGATTTCGATCACCCGTTTGTGAGCCGGGCGGCAGACGGCGACGCGGTGGCTATGGCGGAAATGGCAGCCGCGCGGGTGCCGGCGCGCCATCCTGCCCCTGACGATGATCTTGCCGTGCTTCTTGTGCAGGGTCAGCGTCGAGCCCTTGTTGGACCCGTAGATGACGATCTTGCCGGCGGTGGTCGCGCTGCTGGGCAGCACCAGGACGGCGACCGCCACGAGGGCGATCGCCACGAGCACGCCGGCCGCGGACCTGCGGCTGGGGGGCAAAAGCATCCGCGGCATCATAGACATGTGTATCGGCTAACAAAGCGCCAACTTGACGCCCATACGCCGTATTTGGGACGTGAACTAGCGCTTGCAGCTCGTCTTCACCGGCGGGCGGAGAAGGCTGTGGCGGCCGTTCTGGCCCGTGAAGTCGGCGATCGCCCGATGCTTCCCGCGGCAGATGTTGGTGCTGTTGACGATCAGCCCCTTCTCGCCGCCCTGCATTTCGAGCACCAACTTCGTCACCGGCGCGTCCGGCACGCTCTCGAAGGTGTTGCGGATGCGGCCGTTGAGCGAGTCGATCCGGCCGTCGAGGTCGATGTCGACCTTGCTCGAGTGCAGCGCCGCGACCAGGTCGGGGAGTTCGTTGTCTGACGAGCGCAGGAACACCGGGCCCTTCAGAGGTTCGTCGAGCAGCGGCGAGATGGCCTTCGCACGCCCGTAGATCGACGCCTTCGGGCACTCGGCGCCATTGCCCTGCCCGGCGTTGAACTGGACCCGCGTGCAAACCGTGCGGATGTGGGCCTGTTCCAGGAACTCCGACCGCGGCAGGGTCACCTGCGCCCGGCCGATGTTGGCGTCGCCCTTACGGGCCCTGAGGACTGCCCTCAGCCGCGGCGTGTCGCTGCGCTTGGTGCCGCCGGAGAGCGTCAGCTTCAGCTTCGGCTTGAACCCGAGGCTGGCGCAATCGGCCGCCTGGAAGGGCGAGGAGACGTCGACGGGCTGATCGTCGCCGGGGGCGCCGACGTTGACGCCCGATCCGACCACAGTCGCCCTCGCGCTCATCCGCTCGCAGGTCGTCGGGTTGAGGACGAAGTTCTTGCGGTCCACGTAGATCCGGATGTCGCGGGCGTGGGTGACGATCCCCTGCAAGATGTGGGGGATCGGATCCGAGCTCGAGCCATCGGTCGATACCTCGGCCGTTTCGGGATCGACCTTCAGAGCCTGACGGATGACCACCGTGCCGAGGTCAAACGGACCGACCTTGGCGGTGGTGATCGCGACCACCGAGAGCTTGGAGCCTTGGTAGCGACCGGCAAGGTAGATCTTGCCCGGCGCGTAGCTGAGGCTCGAACCGACGCCGGCGCCGACCGACGTGCGCCCGATCTGCGACGCGCTCGGGCAGCTCGGGCTGTCGAGCTCTTCCTGCCCGCCGTTGGGCCCGGTCCGCGCCCGCGCAGCGGCGATCGCGGCGTCGGAGCAGAGCGGAATCCCGGCGAGCTTGCCGATCACGCCCTGCGGCAGCTTCAGCGAGAAGCGGCTGAACTCCTGTTCGTCGTCATCGCGGGTCAGGCGAGCGGTGAAGGGCGAATAGCTGCCAGCCGCGTTGTTCTGGGTCCCGGCGACGAAACCCGGCGAGAACGGCGGGGGACCGCTGGGGCAGCCCTGATCGACGCTGAACGGGGTCGTCTTGGTGATGACCTCGCTCGCCAACGGATTGTCCGGGTCGGCGGCATGCCAGGGCGTGAACCTGGTGACGATGTCGTAGCTCCCACACTGCGACGGCATCACCAGCGGCGCCCGGTTGCCTTCGAAGAAGTGCAACTTGAACGATTCGAACGGGATCTGCGGCAGGTTGTCGAAGGTGGTCGTGATCTGGCCCGTGATGGGATCGAGCTTCACCTGTCCCGCCTGTTTCACAAGGATCCCGCGATCCGGGATCTTGGCGACCATATACAGCGCCAGCAGCGAGTCGAACGGGTTGTCATGCGGCTCCGCCACGTACACCGCCCCATGCGCTTCCTCATCCAGCAGCGGCGTCGAGATGTCAACCGTCCCGATCTTCGAAGACTCGGGACATCCAGCGCCAGGCGCCGAATCAAACTTCTCCTGCGCATACTGCGCCGGACTACAGGCACCAAGACCTTCAGCCTGCGAGGGGTTGATCGTCATCCCATCGGGAAGCGTCACTTCCACTTTCTTCGGCTGCCCTTCGGCGATCCCGTCCTTATTCAGGAGGTTGGAGTTGGGCATGTCGAGCTGGAATTCCAGCCCGCTCGGGTTTTCGGCCAGCTTGCTCGTCGGCGAGGATTCAATCGAAGGATCAAAGGGAACCTGATTGCAACCGCTCAGCGGAGCCCCCGTATAGGACGCGCCAGCCACCTCGGTACCGAGCGGGACGTTCCAGGGTTCGAGCTCCAAGCCGAAATCAAGCGGGCTCGAACACTGGACTGGCATGCGTAGAAAAGCGGGTTCGTCGAGTTTCGCCGGGCGTTCACACGGCCCCCGCGGGTGGTAGAAGACACAGTTCCAGCCGCGCGCGTTGTCGTGACGCGGATCGCCGGGAGCACCCCAAAAGGTCGTCGTCGCCGAGAGGAACTGGGCAAGCTGGCTGACGTTGCTGACCTCGGCCGTAATCCGGTAGTGGTGGTCAGGATCGACCGAGGTGTCGATGACCACCGGGACGCCAGCAGCCATCAAGCCGAAGCGCGCAGGCTCGCCGTGCGCAGGCGGCAGGTTGAAAACCGGCACCGCCAAACGAAACAGCCCAACGAAGAAACCTTCGACTACCGTCACCGAGGAAACTCCTAGGACCGCGGAGTCAGGACATCTGTTGATGAAGCCTTCAGGGTGGAGGAAGGTTTGCATTGGGCACTGTGGCATCGCGCTCGCATTGCCTACCAGCCCAGCAGGCAGCGGAAAGCGAAGATTGCGAGGCAGCGCCGGCTGTTCGACAGCAGCACCGCGCGCGCCGAAGGATGCCGGGGGGTGCGTCGGAAACACGCGTCCCGAGTTGAGTTGCAGCGTGGTGGTGAACTGGAAGGGGTGGGAGCCAGCCTGCGTGGCCGGGGCGGCGCCCAAGCCGGGAGCCACCGGTTCGCCGCCCTCTTCTTCGGCCACAGCCGTGAACTGTTCCACCCCGAACGGGACCGGCTCGTCGCTTACATTGATGTTCTGCGCGACACTTACCGATCTCGCATTCCCACCCGAGACCGTTACTTCGCCGGGCGCCCCTGCCACAGGCGGACTTCCGGTGAGAACGGTGAGGACTTCGACTTCGAGTGCTTCGTAAGGGGTCACTTTACCTTTGTAAGTGCAGGCGACTTCGTCGGCGGTTTTGAGGACACAATCGGGGGTGATCCTTTCGTTCCCTTGTTCCAGGGGAACGCCTGGTGGGAACCCGAACCGGGGCGCCGTGGCCTCGACCCCGACCGCCATGGCGCCCTCGGGCAGCCTGTCGACAACCGTCACCGGCGTGCCGCTGCCGTCGATCGCTGCGTCACCAAGGTTGGTGAAGGTCAGCACGAGACGGCCGCTGCCTTCGCCCGTAACCCTCGAACCGACATTTTCCCCCAGCGGGAAGCCGGAGAAGCTGATGACGCTCAGTTCGATCGGGTGCGGGCCCCAGGGCGATTTGACGATGAATGGCGCGCCACCGGCCGGACCGCCGGTGACCTCCACTTCGCCCGGGCCATAGGGCGCTTCGAGCATCGTCTTGAACTCAGCGGCGGTTTCGCTGGCGGGAAAGCCAGTTTCCGCTTCGCAGAATTCGTCCGCGCTCGTTCCAGCCGCTTCACCGGAACCGAGGCAGCCGACGACCTGGCCGGCAACTTCCACCTTGACGGCGATTATGAGCCCGAATAAGGGTAGCCCCGTCACTTCCTGCGTCTCAACGGCGTCTTTAGGTTCCCACATGTTGGTCGGGCGGGAGCCGGTAAGCACTTGCCACCACGGTTCGGCTGCCGTGGCAGAGGGGATCGGTAGCGCGCCGAGGAGTACGACGGCAGCCCCCATGGCAGCGAACAAAGTGAGCAGGCGCTGGAGCATCTTGCGGTTCTCCTTCATCGAGTGCTGGGAGGCGCGGTGGCCTTCGCGGATTGCGTTCATCGGTGCGCCCTCCGATGGCGGTGCGCTCGTCGAACCTTTCGGTGCGGTCGCTTATGCCTCACGCAACGTGCTTTGCCCTTGCGATGGACCAGCCGCTTGCCCCTGGGACAGCGCTTGCGAGCAGGCTTGACATTGCCTGCGCCGTTAAAGGCAGAACTGGCCGGCGTGAGGTCGTTGGTAGCCGGGGCGGCAGGTTGGCAGGCTTCGCCCAGACATTCGGGATTGACCGGCCGCTTCGCGGCTATGCCGTCGACCCGGGCGTCATAGACGTCGAGCTCGTGGTCTTCGTCCAGCACGGAAAGCTGAGCCGGAGTGAAGATGAAGGCGTTGTTGCCGGTCTCGTCTGCATCTAGGAAGGCGGCTTCTTCTTCGGCGGTACCGGAGGAGAGGAGCGAAACGCACGCCTCCCCGAGATGAGAGCTCGAGGCGCCGCCCGAGGAGGAGCTGCAATCGCCGACCCCGAGGGGCTCGTACTGATAGACATCCCACTGGCCGTTGGAGTCGCTCGGCACTAAGGGATCGATCGCGTTGAAGAAGACCCGTCCACTGTCGAGAACGGCGCGGGACCGGTAGAGCGAAACGCCGACGTTGCCCGTGCCCGTCCTGGTTGCCTCCGGGAGCGACGCGGCCACCAACTGTCCAGCCCAGAGATTCCAGGGGTCGACAAGCCCGCCAAAGGCTTGCGACGGTTCGGCGCTGCGAGGCCTGGCCCCACTCGGATTGCAGGAAACGCAATCGAGCTGTTCGGCGGCCGAGTCGTAGCGGAATACCTCCGGCGCCGCTCCGCCGCTCGACTCGTCGCGGTTGTCATACCCGGTCAGGCTCCGCTGCGACATAAAGGCGAGGTAGCGGCCACTGGGCGAAGCGGTAGCGGTCAACGCCGTCGCGAAACTTTCTGAACTTGATGCCGAGTTCTGCCCCCAGTCGGTCCTGTCCTCATCCGCGAGCGTCGCGATAAAACGAACGCCCTCACCCTGCTGCCACAAATAGAGGTTTGGCTGTCCGGAGACGGCGCTGTCGCCGAAGGCGTTGGGTCGAGTGTCGAGAATGCCCTTGGCGACGAAGTAGATGGTGCTGCCGTCATCGGTGAGCGCCGGAGCTAGTCCTTGTACTTGGGCACTTTTGTGTGCTCCCGCTGGAATGCTGAGATTGGTGAGGGTGGCGCAGCCGCTGGCGACGCTGCCGGCTGGAAGTTCGCAGCGATAGAGGTCGGCGCCCGTCGGACTGGCGTCTTCGGTCAGTTGCTGGAAGTCGGTGAAGAAGACGACCCTGCCGTCGGCGCTGGCACCCTGGAATACCGGGTTGGCGGTCCCAAACCCGGTGGCCCCCGCCTCCTTAAGGTCGAGCCGGCCGCTTTCCCCGGCTTGGGTGTCGCGGACGTAGAGCGCCGAGATTTCCGAGAAGTTGGTGCCAGGGCTCCAAAAGACGCGATAGCCATCTTCGGAGATCGCACCGCGCACCATGGCAGGACCAGAGCCGATGTGCCGTGCCGTGACGATCGCACCGCCTTCACCGGCCGGCAATACGCTGACGGGCTTGATCTGGCCGCCCGACCACTCGTAAGGGGCTCCTTCTGGGGCGCCTTCGACAAGGGGAACGTCCGAGTACAGACCGACGTGGCGAAGATCGGGGGTGGCTGCGATCACCTTTACGGCACGGCCGACTTCTTCAGGATCGCCGAATTCCGTGCCCGGTGGCAGGTTGGCGTCGGTGAGGAGCGGCGTGTAGACAGCGGGTTCGCTGTTCTCGCGCAGGTAGGGAGTCCGCTTGTTGGGGGCTTCCGGCGAGAGCGGCGTGCCGCTGCGTGGGTCGAGGAGCGCTTCTGAGAGATCGGGATTGAAAAGCTTGAATTCACTTTCACCGCCCGCGATCGGCGTCACAGTTTCGTTGGGTGAAGTGATGTCCTTCGAGCGCCACGATCCATCCGCCTGCCGGCGCGCAAGGTTCATCGACGGTTCGAGGATGCGGTTGCCTTCCGGGTCCGCCTCGATCGAACCGTAGCTCTGGTAGGCCAAGCCATCGCCGTCGGCACCGGCCTGAACGATGGAAATGACTTCTGCGGCACTGCCGAGTATTCCCCCGTGCTTGTCGGGCGGTGAGACCATCTCCCAAACGCGTTGGTCGGCGAGCTGGAAGCCGAGGCCGCCAAACTGGGTCGTAAAGGTGCGATCCGCGCCGTGAACGGTATAGACATGGCCATCGCGCGTGTCGCGGGCGCTGAAGCGATAGTGGTAAGTGGTGGCGGCCTGCAAGCCGGTAAGCGTGGCCTGGCGGAGGACCAAATCGAAGCCCTCGCCGAGGTTGGCCAGCGGTACGACCTGTCCGAAGCTTCCGTTGACTCCGTATTCGAGCCAAGCTTCCGCTTCGACGCCGAGCGGGTTGAGTTCTGCGCTGAGGGTGACACTGTGGGCGCTGAGGTTGCTCACCCACTCGGGATCGATCAGTATTGCGGGTGGCGTGGTGAAGCTCGCGTCGGAGCCGCAAACGGTGGCCGCCGAATTGGTAGCGCAGAGGCGGAAGTGATAGGTCGTCGAGGGGATGAGTTCTTCGAGTTCCGCTGCGACCGCTTCGGTTTCGAATTCTTCGCCGGCCAAGGTCGCGTCAGGGACTGGCACCAGAGTGCCGTGGCCGCCTCCGTTTTCGCCGTAGGGGGTGGTGTCGTATTCGAAGTGGTAAGTGGTTTGGTCCCCCTCGGGGTTGAGATCGGCTGCCAGGGTGACGGTGCTCGGGAGGAGGTTCTCGACGTGCTCGTTTTCCGGCAGTGGACCGGGGTCGGGCAGGGGAAAGGCTTGGACAACGCTTTCCGATTCGGTCGGACTCGAACTTGCGCTGTAGAGCTTGCCGGCAGCCGCGTCAACCGCGATCGCGTTGGTTCCGAAGAAACCTTCTCCCGGGGCCCCGATCACCTCGCCGGTTCCGAACTGGGCGACCTGTTCCCCGGCCGGGTTGTAGACCTTGAATCGGTAGGGGCTGGTCGCGTCGCCGATGTAGACATTGTCGTCTTCGTCGAGAGCTACGGGGCGGGGTTGACCAGCGGCATCGAGCGTTTCGATGAGCGCGCCCGTCCCCGCTTCGAGCTTGCGGACCCCGGCCAGAGATTCGCTCCTGACGTAGAAGTTCCCGGAAGAATCGAGCGCGAGGGACTTCGTGTCACCAGCCCCAGCAAGGACGAATTCGACCCCGGGGGCGCCAGACGAGTCGAAAGAAGCTATGCGTTCGTAGTCGCCAACCCATACCACCCCGGCGGAGTCGACGGCCAGCGGCATACTGAAGCCGCTGAACTCATTCGCCCCCGTGCCGTTTTCGGCGCTTCCGCAGCTGTCGCCACTCGCGGCCGTGCAGAGGTCTTTTTCAGCCTGCGTGGCACCAGCTTCGGCGACTTTCGTCTGGTTGACATCTTTGCCCACCATGAAGATCAGATGACCGGAGGACGTGAACTTAAGGACACGTCTCTGTTCGCTCACGTATACGTCACCAGACTGATCCACGGCGACCGAGCTTGGGGCGAACATCAACAGACCCTGAAGGCAATGCGTCGTCGGGGGGGTGGCTTCCGGACCGCAGGTCTGGAGCACAGGGGTGCCGTCAGCGACTCCGTAGCCGAAAGCGAGCAGAAAACTTCCTTCGGAATCGAACTTGCTCACCCGGAAATTGTTCCCCTCACTAATAAAGAGGTCGCCGCCAGGCATTTCCACGGCAGCACCCTGTGGGCTTCTAACCTCGCCGGAGTCCATGCCGTATTCAGCGATCGTTTCGGGAGCAGCCTCCGCCTTGCCCGCGAAACCGGTAAGCACCAATAGAATGAACAGCGAGAAGACCCCAATGCAGCCTTTGAGCCCTGCACGACCGTCGATCCTCAGGCCATCCCCTACCATTCCTCGTTCTCCCTCTCCCCGTGCATCCCTTGGCACGTGTCCGCAGCTCCAACACCACTGACGTGCCCTTATAGAGCCACCTGAATACCGCTCTAATCCCTCACAGTCAAGTCGGTATGATGAGCCTGTCAGCCAGTTTTCCCTGCACATTCTTGTTCGCCAACTTTCGACGTGCGCACTTCTGCGACTTGGAACCGAGATCTTCGCGTATCACTGGCACCGATAAAGACCGGGGGCCGCTGCGCCCGTAGGTGAGTGTCGAGACAAAAAGCGGGGCCGCAAATGCGGCCCCGCTTGCTGACAACTCTGAAGCGGACTACCGCTTTACGCTATGTGCATTCGAGTTTCGAGGCGCCACCAAGTGTGATGATTCCCGAGGCATTCTCTGCTGCGGGAATGAAACCAAAGGCGGTCAACGAGTAGTTGGTCGGTGTGGTCGATGTTGCGCCCGTTACGGTGTCTTTCTCAAGGACTGTTGTGTGTGTCTGTTTACCCGCGCTCGGCGAGGTGAACTGGACTGTAGCTTCGGTGCTTGATTCACCGCATTTCGGTTTGGTGATTGTGCCGACCAGGCCGTTGCCGCCGACCGTGTTGGCGTTTTCACAGGTGAATTTGGCGAACACGCCTGCGTTCGGTGTGACCAGGATCCCGGGCCCGGATATCGCAGCGTTGTGTTCGTGCACGACTGTTACCAGGTGGAACTGGAGTACTTCCGTTTTGATCGTGCCTTTAGGTTGACCGGTCTGTTCGCATTCGACTGCGCCCTGTTTGCAGCCGGTGAACGTCTGCTGGAAGGTCCCTGTTGTCGTGGTGGTGAATTCTGCCGTCCCCGAGGAAGCGGTGCATTTAATCGGATTGACGAAGGCCCCACTGAGGATCGCTTCTCCCTCTCCATCTACTTTCAGCGCGCCGGACGGCTTCGGGACCACATGTAGCGCCTCGTCTTCTTCCGCCGCCAGCGCCGAAGCCGCCAGGGCGAATGCCGCCAAACTGGCTACCGCCAGGGCGAGCAGGATGATCTTTTTGCTCATGATTGTTTTTTCTCCTGAATTCGGCAAGATCGAGCCAACGCTGATCCTTGCCGTTCTTTGACCCGGGAGCGCCCGATCGACGCCGAGCCCTCCCGCTTTCAGGTCAATGACTACGGGAGCGTCCGCCCTGCGGTCAAGATTTGCTGCCCATAAGCCTCGTCTTGCTCATGCCGTCGCTCGCGAAGGGTTGAGATTTCGCTGGAAACACCGGATCGCTTTTTGTTGGTCCTCGCAGAGTTGCGCCCGCGGGTAGGTGTTGCAACTCGCTCAGCACTGGCTTAGCTTAAGTTCGGCTGCTTCTTTTTTATAGGCTTCGGTGCTCGGAGCCGTCCCCGCTGCCTCTCCCTGCTGCTCGGCCAAGCGGCTTGCCCGCACGACATGTGCAATCAAGGGCTTGACTTCCTTCTCAACCTGTTCTGGACCCGAGATGGCTTGAAGTTCTTCTGCCTCCCGTTTGAGGATCGGACCCAGTTGCTCGTAGGCGTCGGAGAGGTTTTTTGAAGTTTTGATCTCTTTCCAAAATTCTTCCTGCCTTTTCGTGCAGATCCATTTCGCTTGGGTGAAGAACTCAGCTTTGCTTACTTGGGCGGTGGCTTCGTCGGTTCCTCCACCCCCACAGCCCGCTGCGAGTAGGGCGACGGCCAAGACTCCGATGCCGGCGATGATGAGCCTTTGCATGATCTTTCCTCCATGTTGCTTGACCAAAATGGAGGAGAACCTGCACTAATGGTCAGGGAAAGTCAATGAATGGGGGGTGTGGCGCGCGCGAAAGTTTGGCGCTGTGGCGCTAGACGTGAGCGGTCGCCAGATCCGCTGAGACCTGCTTCGCCCAGTCGCGGATCTCGCTCCAGTTGCGGCGGTCGCGGTACTGGTTCGGGACGCCTTGGACCATCGCCTTCTCCATGAAGCCCTTGGGCTCGCTCGGTAGGCAGCCGCCGAAGACGGCGTGGCCCCTCCCCCCCATCTCCTCGACCTTCTGGGAGATCTTCGGGGGCTCGTTCCAGTCGGGGTTGTCCTGCGCGGGATCCCCGACGGGGCCGGAGCTGAAGACCCAGAAGGGCATCTGCTTCAGGGCCTTGCGGTGCTTCTTGAGGAAGTCGCGGGCGTCTCCGCGCCAGCGCTTCATGTAGACAGCGCTTCCAAGGACGACGGCGTCGTAGGCCTCCAGGCTCGGCACGTCCTCGCAGCGCTCTAGGCAGACCTTGAGACCTTCGCGGCGCAGGGTCGCGGCCACGGTCTCGGCGATCTCCGCGGTCGAGCCGCGTTTGGAGGCGTAGGCGACGAGTACTGTCATCGCTTCTGATTCTGCCTATATCTGGACACGATGTCATTGGGAATTCGCCACAGAAGAGATGCGCAGATGTGCGGAGTACTCGACGGGTGGCTAGAGCACCGCTACGGTTGACCACTCGATGAAGCAGCGCATCAGCCTGATCACGCTAGGCACTCCCGACCTGCAGCGCTCCCGGCGCTTCTACGAAGAGATGGGCTGGGAAACGGGCGCGTTCCCCGAAGACGACGTCGTCTTCTTCCAGGCCGGCGAGATGGTTCTCGCGCTTTGGGACCGCGCCCGCCTGGCCGAGGACAGCTGCGTCACCGACGGCGGCGGCTGGGGCGGCGTCACCCCGGCGCTGAACCTGGGCAGCCCGGCCGAGGTCGACGAGGTGATCGAGGAAGCCCGCGCCGCCGGCGCGACGATCGGCCGTGAGCCGGCGGAAACTTTCTGGGGCGGCTACAGCGGTGTCTTCGTCGACCCCGCCGGCCACCCCTGGGAGATCGCCCACAACCCGCACTGGACGATCACCGAGGACGGCGGCACCCGCCTCAACTGAGCTTCCCCGGCAGCCGACTGGCCGGTCAACCAGGGCCGCTGCGATCCCGATAGCCTCCCGGGCCGACTTTTCATCGAGCGAAGGAGAGACGGAGTAATGGGACTTCTGGACGGGAAAGCCGCGATCGTCACCGGTTCGGCGCGCGGAATCGGGCGGGCCACCGCCGAGCTGTTCGTCAGCGAGGGCGCCAAGGTGCTGATCAACGACCTCGACCCCGACGTCGCGCAGCAGACGGCTGACGAGATCAACGGCGAGACTGCCGTCTTCGCCGGCGACCTGACCAAGGAGGGCGCCGCCGACGAGCTCGTCAAGGCCGCCAACGACGCCTTCGGCTCGGTCGACATCTGCGTCAACAACGCCGGCTACACCTGGGACGGCGTCGCCCACAAGATGAGCGACGAGCAGTTCCAGGCGATGCTGGACATCCACACGATCGTCCCCTTCCGGGTCGCCCGTGCCCTGGCCCCAGCCTGGCGCGAGGCCGCCAAGGCGGAGCGCAACGAGGGCAAGGAGGTCTTCCGCAAGATCATCAACACCTCCTCGACCTCGGGGATGATGGGCAACGCCGGCCAGGTCAACTACTCGGCCGCGAAGATGGGCGTCGTCGGGCTGACGAAAACCCTGGCCAAGGAGTGGGGCCAGTTCAAGATCAACGTCAACGCGGTCGCCTTCGGCTTCGTCGAAACCCGCCTCACCGCCGCCAAAGAGGCCGGCGAAGAGATGACCTCGCCGACCGGCGAGAAGATCGAGCTCGGCATCCCCGAGCAGATGCGGGCGATGGCCTCGGCGATCATCCCGCTCGGCCGCCCGGCTACCCCGGAGGAGGCCTCGGGCCCGGTCCTCTTCCTCTCCTCGCCGCTCGCCAACTACATGCACGGCCAGGTGCTGAACGTCACCGGCGGCATGTTCGGGGGGATGTACACCTGAGCACCACCTCAGAGTCGGGGGCGCGGCGCCCGCCGCGCTACCTCGACCTGGCGGCGCGGACCTGGCCGGTCCTGCGCCGCGCGATGGGCGCCCACACGTTCCTCTACCGGAGGACGAGTGGGCGCCTCGGCCACAAGATCCCCGGCCTGCAGGGCCGGATGCTCCTGCTCGACCACGTCGGCGCCAAGAGCGGGATCCACCGCACCTCGCCGCTGCAGTACATCGAGGACGGCGAGAACGTCGTCGTCATCGCTTCCAAGGGCGGCTTCCACAAGCACCCGGCCTGGTTCCACAACCTGATGGCCAACCCCGACACGACCGCACAGATCGGCTCCGAGCACCGGCCGGTCCACGCCCGTGAGGCGAAACCGGAGGAGCGCGAGCGGCTCTGGGCGAAGGCGGTCTCCATCTACCGCCCCTACGAGGACTACAGGGCCCGCGCCGAGCGCGAGATCCCGCTGGTCGTCCTCGAACCGCGCTAGCCGCTCACCCGGCTACTTCGGTTTCCGCTCCTCGGCCACCGGGTCGCCGCTCTCGGTGGCGATTGCCTCCGGCGGCCACGGCCCCGCCCAGTTGTCGCGCGCGCCGTCGAGGGTGATCGTCGTCCCCGAGAAGAAGTCTCCGGCGGGCGAGGCGAGGTAGGCGACGAGCCAGGCCATCTCCTCGGGCCGGCCGGCGCGGCCGATCGGGATCGAGCGCTCGAGGTTGTCGACGACGACCTGCGGATACTTGGTCAGCAGCGTCTCGGTCGCGAACTGGCCGGCGGCGAGGGCGCAGGTCTTGATCCCGAAGCGCGCCCACTCGACCGCCAGCGTCCGCATCATGTTCTCGACCGCGGCGCGGGCGGCGCCCGAGTGGACCATCCCCGGCATCCCGTTGTGGGGCGAGAGGGTGACGCTGAGGACCTTGCCCTCGCCCTGCGGGATGAACGCCTTGGTCGCCGCCGCGTGGGTCATTAGCCAGGTCCCGAGGACGTTGAGGTCGATCACCGTCTTGAACCCTTTCGGGCTGATCGCCTCGGCCGGGCTGAGGAACTGGCCGCCGGCATTGTTGACGAGGACGTCGAGGCGGCCGTGGCGCTCGAGCAGGCCGTCGAAGAAGCGGCCGACCGGCTCCTCCTCGCGGATGTCGAGGCACTCGTGCTCGAAGCTCCCCGGCAGGTCGGCGGCCAGCGCCGCCGTCTCCGTCAGCGGCTCTTCGCGCCGGCCGCAGGCGACGACGGTGGCGCCGAGGCGCAGCATCTCCAGCGCCGTCTCCCGGCCGAGGCCGCTGCCGGCGCCCGAGACGGCGCAGACCTGCCCGGCGAGAAGACCGTCTCTGAAGATCCGCGAACGGTCGCTGTCAGCCATCGGCAGCGCAGCCTATAGACAAGCCGAGCCGCGTAAATTGCCTTGCTCATGGGCATCAGCGTCGAACCCCACCCCCTGCACGAGCCGCTCGCCGGCGGCAGCCGCGGTGCCACCGTCACGGTCGAGCCGATGGTGGCCGGCCACTGCGACTTCCCTCGGGAGATGATGGTCAAGCCGTCGGGGGGCTTCACCAGCGCCAAGCTCCTCAAGGCCCTGGTCCTCGGCTCGAAGGAAAACGTGATCCCGATCCCGGCCTTCCTCGTCCGCCACCCGAGCGCCGGCGCGATCCTCGTCGACACCGGCCTGCACCCGTCGATCGCCACCGACCCGAAGGCGAACTTCGGCACCGTTGCCGCCCGCGGCGGCAAGCCGACCCTGAAGCCCGGTGAAGACGTCCCCTCTCAGCTCCGCCAGCGCGGCCTCGAGCCGGGCGAGGTGCCGATCGTGGTGATGACCCATCTCCACCTCGACCACACCTCGGCGATCTCCGAGTTCCCGAACTCGACCTTCGTCGTCAGCGAGACCGAGTGGCAGGCGGCCGCCCACGGCTCACAGCCGGTGCTGAACGGCTACCGCCGCGCCCACTTCGACTTCGCCTTCGACTACCGCACGGTCGACTTCGACCGCGGCAACATCGACTCCTACGCCAGCTTCGGCCGCACCTTCGACCTCTTCGGCGATGGCTCGATCCATCTCGCCTACACGCCCGGCCACAGCCCCGGCCACATGTCGGTGGTCTGCCGGCTGCAAGAGCACGACTTCGTGATCGGCGGCGACGCGATGTACGTGCTGGGTCAGCTCGACGGCTCCGAGCCGCCGCCCCCGCGCCCCCACGACTCCCACAACCTCCGCCGCTCCCTGCAGGAGCTGCGCCTCTTCCGCCGCCAGTTTCCCGACGCGGTGATCACCCCGGGGCACGACCCCGACTTCTACCCCGGCCTCGAGCAGCGCTACGAGTAGTCAGCGGTCGCCCGCTCGCAACCCCTCGTACATCCTCCGTACCTGCCCGAAGACCTCGGCCGCAACCTCGAGCTGGCGCTCGCGGCTCGGCGCCGGCTCGACCGGGTAGGTGAGCGGCTCGCCGAACTGGACCGTCGTCTTCGGGAAGCGCAGCTTCTTCCACTGCCGCGCCCGCTCGGAGCCGTGGATCGCGACCGGGACGATCGGCGCCCCGGTTTCGACGGCGATCCGGCCGATTCCCGGTTTCGGCTCGCCCAGGGTCTCCGAGCGCGAGCGGCCGCCCTCGGCGTAGACCAGCAGCATCTCGCCCTGCTCGACGAGGATGCGGGCGGTCTCCATCGCTTCCTCGTCGTGGTGGCCGCGGCGGATCGGGAAAACGCCGCCGTGCTT